>ERZ1740056.92-NODE-92-length-12377-cov-8.785100_pt1 | contig 12377 bp, 11 predicted proteins | sample MGYA00581746_ERZ1740056 | MGnify/ENA primary metagenome ERZ1740056 (study PRJEB43018, sample SAMN04849745) | marine metagenome | isolation source: floating plastic debris | place: Pacific Ocean | collected 2008-09-01 | study: EMG produced TPA metagenomics assembly...
TCTATAGCATATGTCTATTATTCTTCACAATCTCAACTAGTATACTGTAACAACCGACATTGTTGGATTTCCATATCCTGTTTGACCTTTGACCTGACCTAAATCCTGAACAGCGTTACTGATATTTGATATTGGATATGATAACACTTCACCACACAGTTTGGTGGTGAAGAAATCACGCTCTTATTTTAGTCGGATTGGTTTGTATAGGAATCTGTCAGATAAGCTAGAGGTTATATCACCTTTTGTTCCATCTACACATCAGCTATATAAGTGGTTATTTGAGGCCGCGGACCTCCCAGAGAGGGTTGTTGTCAAACACCCTGCGGGGTTGGGGGAAAGTGAGCAGGACTTAGTTTGGCAGTCGGTTCAGTGCAAGTCTTTGAGTACAAAGTATAAGGATTTTCTTTGGCGACTTGCTGCGGGATGCCTGAAAACAGGTGATGTTATTTCCAGGTGGAACATTCCAGTTGCTAACTCCACTTGTGCCTATTGTAATGATGAACTGGAAACTGTAACTCATATGTTTATTTCATGTACAGCATTAAGACCTGCACCTCTGGGATTTTTGGGTTGGGGCTCTCTATATAAACAAAGATAAAAGAATAAATCTGGGAAAAAAATGGTGCGTTCAAGCTGTAGGTATTTTGCCTTCCTCTTATTCTGAAGTTTTATCCAATTAAAACTCCTTGGTTGGGCTTGATGACGGCTTTGTGTACCAGTAGCTTTGGTAGAAGTTTGAGATATGAAACATAATTATTTTTGTCAGAGCAAATCTGAAAATATTATTTAACCAAGGCAAAAATTGACTTTACTTTGAAAATTGTACTTTAGCGTAATGAAAATAGCATTTTTGGTTGAAATGTTATATGATTCAAGCAAAATGAAATTGTACCGGTACACAGAATATCACCTGTTAAGATATAGAAGTTTGGCTCAGATTGAGTCGATTGAACATTGATTATGTTTTTGCAATTCACTCGCATAGGCTGTCATTGAGAGGTTTGTTAAAATCGCAAAATAAGCAAAATCCAAATGAAGCGAATTTGCTATTATCGGGATCGCAAAATTAAACTCCAATGAATTTTTATAATTATTGATGACTTAGTCGCAAGTACTTACTTATCAGTCATAAATATGTTTGCCTCATAGATGGTTTCTGGCATCTTTTTGTTGTTTGTTTCCGGCAGATAAAATGTCAGGAGGGCGCCAATCAGCATTGTGGTTCCAAAGATTAGCGTACCAAGTCCTTCAGCAAAGAGAGTCTGCACATAGTTATACTGTAACAAAGAAAATATATGTAGGCCTACATGTAGCTGTTAGCAGGCCAAAAGCCAAAGTTTGTGGCCTGAAAATTGAACTTAAAGGACGACCTGTCATAAATAATGACCAACGTTGGTGACAGCTTTTTGTTGTGAGGTTTTAAGAATATATAGTAAAGGTTTAGTTCCATTGGTGACTCAACACAATACAGTACTGCGGCAAGAGCCATTGCAAAACCCACCATAAACCATTACTGTAACTGCAGATTGACATTTATTGATCAATATATGGCCAAAATACATAAGAGGATTTGTCTCAGCTCAAGACAGATGTGAGCTCAGTAGGCCTACCCTTTCATCAACTATTATTCTGGGCTTACCCACATGTACCATTGTTTTCAAATTGTATTTTGGAGTTGTCCGGTTCACAACCATTGGTGACAAACAACAAATCGTTGGGGTTTAACCCAATGGAGGCAAAAATTTTGCTGAAATCCTGATTCATCCCAATTGACCCTTATTTAAAAACAAAATAGAAAAATATGCTAATTATTTTGACAAATCGATGATTTTCTTTACAGTTTCTCCTTATTTGTGTATAAAGCATGCAAAAATCTAAACCCCTAAAAACTTCTAACAAATATTCCTTGCCAATTAAAAAGCCATACAGAGACCCAATATATACACATGGGTAAACAAGTATCCAACATATTATACATATTATAATAAATATATTGCCATACCAGGTCAACGATGATAGGTGAGAGTATCATTCCAATCCTGGCCCATAGAGAGCAGATGCCAACCAGAGTAGATCTGAGTGTAGTCGGGAATACTTCACTACTCCAGAAGTAATCAAATGTAAACACGACTGTCACTGCAAACTTCCCAATCATGGATACCGTGATCAGTACCCAATCATACTCTGTAAAGTAAACGCATAACTCCGTAAAGCCAATATTAGGTATGTAGGTATGAAAATGTGCACCTCACACTTCCATTGTTCTATCACATTCATTTAGGAGTAAATCCATTTGGGCCAATCAGAAGGCAGGATACAAAAATAGGAGGCTGCCATCTTGCTTTTTCCCCATTACTTTTGTACAGGGGCGAGGGCTGAACAGCGAGTCAAGTTGAAAATGTGACCACTTCTGAATGCAGCCCTCGCCTGAAACTGCCTCCCATAATCTGGGTAGATCGACCCATTGGTACTCCTCTATTCAGTCCAGCTCTATGATCACATTCCATCTCCCGCAGGACTGCCGTTAATAAAGTGATAAAAAATGTCTCTGTCACAAAAGTGGGCTACAGCATGCAGTGCAGACACTTTGGTGGAACAGAGGAGCGGCATTGGCGATATAAGTACATGTTGGTTAAAAAAATTTATACAGTTTATCAGAACACAGCATACCCTACAGAATGAAAATAAACACAGTACTTAATTTAGCGACTTGGCTCGGATTGGTCATATGCACAGGTTTAGATATCAGCGATATTCAGTTTTGAAACTTCTTCATATAAGTTATGATCCACCAGTTCGAAAATATCTAATTACATTTAGCGAATTCTAATGAAGATTTCTTCCTGTCGGGTATAGTAACGAGCGGTACTTACTATCATCGAGATAAGCAGACATGAATGCAGCAGATATCAGAGATACAGCGCCCAGGAATAGAGCTATGATGGTGAGAACTTTCCTACCCATCCTCGTGGAGAAGAGAATTACCAGAAACTGTGGTATCTCTGCACATCCTGACACCACATTGTTGACATATATACTTCCAGTCAGATTACCAACATTGAAATTCAGCCCATAAAACCCAAGACCTGCAATAAACCTAAAACGCAATGGTTGGTTAATGAAAATAAGGTGATGGTCTTCATAGTGTATGGTCATGTTGGTAGCAAGAACAAGACACAATATCACCTATGGCTATCCATGGAGTATACGTCCTCAAATATACCATACCATAAATATATGAATATGGCTGTTCTTTTCAGCAAAATTGGAGCCTTAAAGATGTCTTTGACTTTCTCAGTTAAAGCCTCCTCTTCGTCTTCTTTTAGTGATTCCATTACATCATCTGGTAACTTTCTTCCATTCATCTTAGCGATAGACTTGAGTAATTTCTCGGCTTCTTCGTGTCTACTATGTGTTATAAGATAGTGTGGTGTCTCCTTTAGTGTGCTGTAATTAAAATTAAAATCAAGACCTGCAAACATGAGCTCACTACCATGTCTCTAGGTCATTTGAATAGGACAAGGACGGCATAATGTGTTGTAGGTAAGTTGCTCCTTCGCACACAATTTGACTCCTGTGAGAGCAAATAGGGCCAAATGCGCTAGAGCTCCCTGACTTTTCACTTTGATTTCACACCATCAGAACTTGTTTCAGTGATGTGTTTTGTTCAGAAGTCTTACTAAATCATAGACTTTTTCTACTAAGCCTTCATTTCTAACTTACCAGATGAACAATATGCCCAGAGCAAATGGTCCGACAGAGATAGCTAGTTGTAACCAATTCCAATCTTGGAAGTAGTATGCTAGTAGTGATGTAAACATAGTGCCTAATGGCCAGAAGAAGGTTCTGAAGGCTATAGCCCTAGTTCTCTGAGATGGTCCCACTATCTCCATCGCTAAATAATTTATTATAATAATATATATAACAAGCCTCAGATCGGTAACCTTGGGTTTGACTTGGACTAGTTGTGGGGTTTGGTCAGTGCTATGCAATATTTCAATATACCAACTCAGCATCAAATTGTTACTCAACATCGATTATCTGTATCTGTTCTGAGCAACATCTAAATGTCGATATCAGTGGGAGTGTTGCTGAAAACTGGGGTGATTTTTAATCATGTAGTTTTGTAGTTGTTTTCCTTTTTTTGCTGAGAGTAAAACTCTTTTGTGCTGCACCGAATTGTACTTTGCACTAGTGTAAAATCTCTACCAATATGAAAATTGAAAACCCAGTACTTTGAAAGCTTAGACCCATAATCACACGTCACTTCTCACTTACTGATGCTCACCGATAACATGGGCTACCAGAGCGACTCCGACAAAGCACATAGCACAGATAAACCTGGTCACAGCGTACATTATAATATGTGGAGAAAACATAGACACTGCACTGACTACTCCACCTACTATCATACACCCAATCATAGCGATCCTTCTTCCAAATCTACAATACAAAAATCGTAATAATCAAAATGATTGAATGAAGAATGAAAAGGTAAAACTCCCGTTTGATACTCACTTCGCATTTATGTTTCATCATTGATGAGCAGTGGTCCCCTGAGGGAAGCTTCTGGTTTGTCTTGCAGGATTGAACCCCAGACCAGGAATTTATATTTCGCTATTGGCAAATTCGCTTAAATTGAATTCCGCTTATTATTTCACTTTTACAAATCTTTCATGGTTAGCTTATATAATTGCATTTAAGAAAATTGCCAATATTTAATTTTATGAAGTTTGATCATTCTACATGTATATTTTCATCCTTTACGTAGGGTAAGTACACCATGCCCTAGTTCAAATTAACAGCATGCAGCAGGTGTGATGCACAGAATGATTTAGGTTTGTGGCGCGATATTCACACCACATCACATACCTGTCAGAGATAACACCAACAACAAAAGCTCCAACAGCCGCTCCAGTAGTGAAGGTTACTTTAACAGCTGTCGCTATACCAGAGTTGGAACATAACATCTCAAACTGTCAGCAAAACATAGACATTCAATGTTAGAAGCGCAACAAACAAATGTGCAGCCAACCACTGTGAGTAACATGTGCACTGCTATAGCAGTTACCGTAACAGGGATCACGGAGCTAGTCGTGGTTGGCTATGCGAACATACACAAACTATGAAAGAAAAACCTACCGCCGTAGTAAACTAAAACTAAAACTACGCAATTCTTTACTTCAGTCTACCAATTACGAAAAGAATTCAACAGCTTCATGATAACTTACTTCCATATTCAGGGTTTTCCCCCAATGCTGAGTATTATCAAACACCCATTGGCTACATTCTTCTGTTTCTGATTGGTTGATACTGGTATATATTTTACATGTTTCCATAACTCCATCATCATTTAGAGGTATCCATTGATTTACTGTGACGTTATGTAAATCGCTCTGAATACCGTATGTGTCATTATCTCCCCATGAAGGTATTGAACACCTGTATAACGAGAAAAACTACACAAAAATCCACAAAAATGCATTCCAGCTGACCTAATGAATACCAGTACTTTTTCTGCTACATAGTGTGAATGAGGGTTTTCATTGGCGATCTGCAATGAAGTTTCTCCCCTTTACTCATCCTATTGGTTTAAACCAAAGTGTTGGCATGTTGCCAGTACATTGTGCTTTAAGTAAGCTTGTATTCGGGCGCTGTTATATATATTTTACCCTTTTATTGTCAGGCAACATCATTCTTTCAGATGTTTTCCATGATGTGACAAGAAAATAATAAAATTAAAGAAAAAAGTAATACCGTTAAATAAAGCAATATTACATTTCCTTTTTTTATTATTTACAGTGTCCATTCTGCTTTTGTCGAACTATGCGAGTTGTTATTTTGTCACTGCACAAGGAGATGGGCTTTGACTAAGTAAACAGTTTAAAATAGTGGTGTATTCCACGAAGGAGTGATAGGATTCCTATGACTCATTGATTCCACTGATGGCTGTCGCATAGCCACTACCATGGCTCTGTACCTCCATTAAGTCAAAGCCAGAAAGCAGTGTAGGATTGCCACCACAGATTCTCTAGGTTTGCACTGAGCTGAGCTGAGGGACATGTGTTACTTATCCAGTATGTCAATATGCTAATTTTATCCAATAGTACACTTGTGTGACTGAGATTTAGAGTTTTTGTAAGGACTCAAAGCCCAAGAGTCCAAACTGTTTCATTCGACAATGGTTCCGATTAATGAACTTGCTGTTTGTTCAGATCAGCCTATGAAGCTCTTTGTGTCCATCATCGATTAGTTTGGCAGTGTGAGTGAAATTACACACTTTGGAAGTTGTCTGTCCTCTATTCAGGTAGAGACAACTCTTGTCACTCAAACTCAATATAGTTCAGGAGCAAAATCCCTGTATGGATTAAAGCACCTTCCAACACCTTTCAGCACAGTAAAGTAAGGTAAGCTATAGAGGCTGTACAGTGTTTTGTGAAATAATCATATAACCAACCAACAGTTAGATCAGGCTATAATGAATATTTTCCGTATTGGTATCTCAAAAAGTGATTTTCCTTCATGTGGTAGGTTTCAGAGTTATCGTACATACAAAGCTGGAATATCAAATAAAGCTTGCAAAGTTTCATCGTGACACACAGACGGTACTGAACTCATTCTAGCGGGAGATATTGATGTCATCATTTCAACATAGTTTATCTGGTAATTAACGATGAGAAGAAGGTGATGCTTACCTGAACTTTGGTGTAATGGAGTGGAAAACGACTATTAGAAAATGAGACGCAGCACAGAAGGATCCTAGACTAGATAAAGTTATCTGTAACAACTGATACTTCCCAAACGCTCCAACAGATTCCAAAACTCCATCTATTTTAGATGGCATGTCGTTATTTGGCGACGCTGTCCTAACGTTTCGACTCTCTTAGATATCAGGGCTGCTACTTGTACATTAAAAAGAGTGAAAGTGAATTCAATCTAGTGAGAGTGATTTCACTCTCATAATATCATTTTATCAGAGTAATGTACATATATGAGTGTTAAGATTATGACTTATCAGCGAGAGATTAGCTACACTCACTGCAGTAAGCTTGTTTGTTATGTCATTCAAATTTTAGAGATATCAAATACTCACGATAACTTATTCACCAGTGGTTGAGGGAGTCGTTGGACGATGAAAAGCTGGTTTTATCTTCTCCCCTCTTCTTATCTAACTAAACCTGTCATAAACCTGTGATAATTCCACCACCAATGTCCAAATGAAAGCCCTAAAGATAGAAATCCTAAACAAATATTCTAGTCACATAAAACTGGTAGGCTTCTCTCTGCTTGTGAGCGGAATGATGTTTGTATAAACAATATTGTGAGGAGGCAACTCCTTAATTAAAGTTCGCAGCAAAGTATTGGTGTAGTTAAATCTTTTTATTATCCATTTTTCCGAGCTTCGAATATACAAGTACGTCACTTTTGATCATTGTTCGAGAGAACTTTTATACTCACCATTTTATTTTTGAAATCACCAAAGTATGCTCATAGTAAATGATCTGCAAATTTTCATGCCGCAATTGCGACCTCAAGCACTATGGTCCAAAAGTATTTCAAATTCTGTTTACGCCTTAAAAAAAGTGATGATTGTATGTCAATTCTTCTTGCATTAGGTTAATGCTGTAGGTGATGTGAGAGAAGACAACTTAATTGCAAATTCATGAGACAAACAATTTACAAGACAATGTTGTAGCAGCTTGAAAATGTGAACTAAAGTTTGTTCAGTTTTATCTTATCTACATGTAAGTCAATAGCAATCAATCTGTGAAGCAATCTTAGCAACAGTTTTATAAATACTATTCAGACAGCTCTCTACTTGTTATACCGTTTTGCATCGGAATCTTTTTACGAGATGAATAAATAATTATTACAATAATTTAATACAATGATTATCAGTAATGATTATCCGCTCTCCACAGTCTGAGGCCTGAGGCTATTAAGTATTAAATACTTTTTTTTGTTTCTTGTTAGCTTTTCTATAATAGTGTGTTACACACACATGGCACACATTTAGCGTTGATGGTGTAGTGATGCACTGTTTATATTGAGGAAATGCTCTGTAGAACAATTTCAAGGCTGGTGTAGACTGGTAGAGTTTCTGAGAGGGATGCCAGTTAGTTAGTATGTGACTAATTTTGTGAGTATCTGTAACTACGCTCTCTGCTGCTCCTTCGGCTTTACTCCGACACGCTACAGTACTTATATAGCATGGTCAACCTACTGCGTCATAATGCTGATGAAATTTTCTCCTCATTAGAATCATCAATACTTTTATTTCTGCTGTGAAAGGCAAAGAAAAAAACCCGTATCAAATAAATGATGGTGAAAGAGCTTGTAAGAGATTGCAGATGGATGATATAGTAGAATATAAGAATTGTACAACCAAACGCGGAGCGTAGTCACACTCATAAACCCCAGCTGCCATGTAGACTCACACATTGATAGTAGGCGATCAGGAAAATAAATTCACAGGATGTCAAACATTTTATGAATATTGGTCTATCAATATCATAAAGCTACATTTTATGGTCAGCTAATGATCTGATCCGCTGGTTTGACCATTTCTGGTACTTAATTTAAATACCAGGTCCGATTCGGACTCAACTTTTGACAATTTGCCACAACACGACATTCTATCCCTCACTTACTTCCTTATCACAAAGGTGTTCGCTTCAGATATCGTTACAGGAATCTTTTTGTTGTTAGTTTCCGGCAGATAAAATGTCAGAAATCCTCCTATCAGCATTGTAGCTCCAAATATAAGTGGACCAAGACCCGCAGCGAATAGTGTAGATACATATTTATACTGTAAGAGAGTGAAGAAATACCTCACATGGTCTACCTTACTTACACCTAACTCCACAAGGGAAAAGATATGAGTGTGTTCGATTATTTCCTGAACAATCTAATGAGTATTTCATACATACCTACACCTCTGCATTATTATGTGCAATATCTAGGGTAGCGGTAGACCAAACAGAATGGAAATTGTCTTTTCTTTGTATTGATATGAACGTGATTTCTGACAGATAAATTAAAGACACAGTGCTGACTTTTTTGGTGTGGGGTTTGCAGCATGATTTAAGTTATTGACTACAGACCACGATATTATCAGATTATCTGAGATGTGGGAAATACTCTTTCTAGGGTGGGTGAAGGTGACGACCCGGGGGTCAACTCTAAAAAAATGCCATTGTTTAGGGCTTTCCAGCTTTTCTGACTTTAACTCTAAACTAACTCTTTGACTCGAAATATATAGAGTGATGTTCCCATTAATAAGTCAATGTAGCTAATCATTCAGACCCTCCAACAGAGTTGGCTCCATACATGGACAAAAACACTCTCTATACTGTGACAAAGACATGTTGTATGTTTTTAAGAGCTGACCCCCTAGGGGTGATGATCATTACTAACCAGATCGACGATGAAAGGAGATAGTGTGCTGCCTATTCTAGCAGATACAGAGCACACTCCAATTAGTGAAGTCCTCACAGTGGTAGGAAATAACTCACTACTCCAGAAATAGTTAAACATAAACAATGTGCTCACTGCAAACTTTCCTATCATAGCTACGGTGATTAATAACCAGCTGTAATCTGTGATGTCATAAAATAAGATGGAGATATAGTGATTGTACTTGTAACACCAGGTCTAGCCAGCACAAAATTCTAACACACTGGAAGCTCATGGCTGAAAGACATATTTTTGGGCTTCCCACCAAACAAAGATATGGTCAATTCATCCAGGCACATACATTTGTAATAACTTGTAAAGATAATTTAGGAGTTGTTCTTACAATAGCTAAGAGGAGATAAATCTCTGATCCCACCAGGGCCTTTGCACTAAAACCACCCATACTGCTGCGGAATGGTTACAGCATATCATGCGCATTTTGCACATTATGTGCATTATGCACATTACGTACACTATACACATTATGCACATTAATTATTTCCATTGCAGTAAAATCAGTTATCTCACCTTCATGTAGATATGCAGACATAAACGCAGCTGATATTAGTGTAGCTGCTCCCAGGAATAAAGAGATGGTAGCAGATATCTTTCTACCAAGTTTAGCTGATAGAAGTATGATTATAAAAGCTGGTAGATCTGCTAATCCGGAGAGGATATTGTTAATATAAATACTTCCGGTCAGGTTACCAACATTAAAGCTCAATCCGTAAAAGCCAAGGCCTGCAATGAACCTACAGAAAAAAATATACTATACACTCAGATAATAAGATAGATTACCTGTGGATAACAGAGATGCTTAAAAAATTTAACCAGATGTAAATTTTTCTGATCAGATGCTTCAGTAAGATCAATGACTAGATCTACTATTTTCTGAAACCTATGAGTCAAGGGTATTCAAACGGCCAACGGATTGTCCAAATTGGTTGATATCTTGGAGGAGGCCATGGCTGAAGAGTCAACATATGAACGTTAGGGGTATTCACGCAGATCGCTCATTACTTATTTAGGAGTTATCATACAAGCCGTTTATCTCACCACAAGTAAAGAAATACAGCGAATCTTTTCAGCAGAACTGGGGCCTTGAAGATCTCTTTGACTTTCTCGGTTAGAGCCTCTTCTTCATCTTCTTTTAGTGATTCCATTACACCATCTGGTAACTTTCTTCCATTCATCTTAGCAATAGACATTAACAGTTTCTCGGTTTCTTCATACTTATTGTGCGCCACTAGGTAGTGTGGTGTCTCATTCAGTGTACTATTAAGCAGAATGTAACAAAACTATAATCCTGCATGATTTACTGAAGTCATGTAACAGAACTTTACGGCCGTCTTAATCAAAGGCGTATTGAGTACCCCGTAACCCTCAAACTTTATGGGGTTGAATCCCCTACCCCCTAATGTTAGGGGGTTGAAAGCCGCCCATTATTTGAACGTTTATTGTGAAAACTGGGTATTGGGACATCATCTTGATATATTATGGTGCTTAAAAGGCTCCTTGTCTTAAAAGAAGCAGTTTGAGATGCTACTCAATGGTGCCTACCCTATCACCTAATGACCTTATGGCTTTAAACTCTCACGCAAATTCCTCGACATTGAGCTTGTTAGGTTCAACAACTCAATACGCCTCTTGTCTTAAACATACCACATGGCACTGAATGTTTACTTAAGTGAAGCAACAGTAGTACGGTTATCAGTTAAAGCCTTAAACAGGTGACAAAAAATCCTGTATCATTGCATCACTGAAAATCCGTAACACAATTCAAATCGTGAGGTAGGATAACTCACAATATGAACAACAGACCACATAGAAGTGGACCTAATGATATTGCCAGCTGTAGCAAGTTCCAGTCTTGTATGAAGTAAGCCAGTAATGATAAGAACATGGTGCCAAAAGGCCAGAATATTGATTTGTATGCAATCGCCCAGGTTCTCCTTGATGGTCCAACTATCTCCATCGCTGAAAACAAGTAATAATGTAGGCATCATACCTATAATGATTGTTATATACCTATGGTCATCACGACAACCTCCCCCCCTAGAGCTTAACTTCGTGCAAATTGTAATAAATCATCAAAAAATTTATCAAGAGGGATGGTTCTAGTTCTAGATAGCTTTAAACAATTTCATAAACTTTAAGAACAAATTTATCAAAAATTAAAGAGAGTCACATAATCAATATTTACATTGTTTAATTGTGAATAAACTAGATGTTGTGTATGTTATGCTGAAAAAAGGTTGCCATATGACAGTTGCATTGTCACACCCCATACGTCCACTTACTAATCACATGTGTAATCAGGGTGACTCCGACAAAGCACACAGCACAGATAAATCTGCTCACAGCGTACATTATAATATGTGGAGAAAACATAGACACTGTACTGACAACTCCACCAACAATCAAACAGCCAATCAGAGAAGGCCTTCTACCAAGTCTATCAGATAGAGCTCCAACTGTGAACGCTCCCGCAGCGGCTCCTGTCGTGAAGCAGACCTTTACTGCTGTCTCTACACCTGTGTTCAAGCACACTAATCCAAACTACAAGAGAGAAAGCAAGTATTTACGGAATTTTCTGACATGTGACTTTGATTTGAAAGAAATATTTTTTTAGAGCGCATGCTCTTATCCTGGCCGTTAGGAGTTAGCTGTTCACTTGGCATTTTATTTGTGATTTTTGTGGAACTGCGAAACCAAAAAGGGGCACTTTTCCCCTGTCTATAGTTTCATTTATAAATGTTAGTTGTTGTTAAAACAAAGCGAAGGTGATAAAACTATGGGGCTTTTGGTGAAGAAGTGAGGAGTGAAGAACATCACCTTCATATTGAGAGTTGTTCCCCAGTATTGCTGAGTATTATCAAACACCCATTGGCTACATTCTTCTGTTTCTGATTGGTTGA
>ERZ1740056.93-NODE-93-length-12291-cov-8.343249_pt1 | contig 12291 bp, 8 predicted proteins | sample MGYA00581746_ERZ1740056 | MGnify/ENA primary metagenome ERZ1740056 (study PRJEB43018, sample SAMN04849745) | marine metagenome | isolation source: floating plastic debris | place: Pacific Ocean | collected 2008-09-01 | study: EMG produced TPA metagenomics assembly of...
AAGAATTTTTATAGTTTCAATTACAGGAGGAAATGAACCTTGGAGCCGGATCGGCTAACCCAAAATGCAGCTCACGAGGTTCAAGTGTAGATAATGCTAGTTGCTCGATCCACTCTCGATATAGCAGTGCCAGGGGAGCTCATAGTAACGAACAGGTTAGAATTATTTCATATCAGTGTAATGCCAGGAAGTACTCCTTGTTAATACCAAATGTGATAACTTTTGCATCAAAAACTACAATTTTGCACATTTTTTGGCCAATACACAATTGCATTTATGTAATGTCCTGAATTACACACTGTGCTTGTTTTGTGTGTTCAAGTTCAATACCACCAACTGTTTTCTAAGTTTCAGACATTTAAACATTCTATTTATAAGTCTAATGTCATAGTCAGAGCGCGGTGCTGAAAGTACTATAAGTGGCTATTTTTATATTAGGAGGAAAACACTGACAGCGGCTCAACAGCATCATCCTCAGCAATGGTCAGGTCTGCTAGAGAGGTGTTTGGTAATGGTAATACACAAAACATAGCTAACGGAGCAGGTAATCTTCCTTCCTCAAGTGGATTCAGTAAATATCGAGATCCCAGGCATTACCGACCATCATCTGGCAGACCTAGAAATGAATTTCTCTCCGCAGCGGATGTTCACAAGTGAGTTGTTAAAATTACAGGCATAAATTATTATTGCAGTTATATCGAAGGTACTGCTCTGTATTTCTGCAGATACATTAGTGAACCAGTATTCCATTTACCACCCACTACTCTTATGATTTTTAGGTGCTCTAGTGAACCATTGACACATCCGATTATGATACACAGGACTTACTCAGAGTTGCCCTCTCTTTCTCAAACTAAGACCAAAGACGGAGGACCAAATACATTTCCACCACTCTCTCATCCGCACAATGATAACAAACATATGGAAGGAATCGCAGCGTCCAAGATAAATGTCGATGTTGAGCAGAAATCAGCTCCAGGTCCAATAGAAACAGGTGAGACAAGTTTTCATGAATTGTTCTAGGTTCTGAATACACTGGCAGAAACCAATATCCAAGGATGCATATGACCACCTGTTCATGCAAACATCTGGCCCAAAAAATGCATACAAAGTGTGTTTGGTTAAGGTGCCCCACACCTTTTACTGCAGATTCCATTGTATTACATGCAAGCTGGCGCCAGGCCTTCTGACACGGTTGTTTTGATGACCCTTTGTTAGTTTTAGAACAATACAATGTGCATACATAAACAAAAACTTGATAAAAAAGCCTACTTTTATAACATATTTACAATATACCACTGATGACATACAAAGTAACTTCAGTTCCATCTCTTTAGTGAAAAAATGAAACAATTATAATTGTAAGCGGGTATTGGTTGAAAGCAGGTATTATTTAGGGTGACATTATTTAGAACCTGAAAGCTAACGATTCTGTCTTTTGTGTTAGGTGACCATCATCATCAGCAGGAATTGACCAGACCTAACACAACACAGGGCCGTATAGAGGCTAATGCCATGCGAGGTGACCATGAGACACGTTGTAGTTCTGACAGTGAGGGGGAGACAACGGCTAGTAGCGTGACATCCCCCAGTCAAATGTATCAGACACTTGAACAGCCCTCCCGTATTCTGTGAGTGATATGAATGATATATCAATTTGTGTGGTAATGTTATTATATACCGCAAAGATTATTGAGAAAGTAACTCAGTACTTTCGATGCACAGCCAATCTTCTGCACAGCCAATTGACCAAACGCCGCTGTGAAGGACAATGTAAATATTAAAAATTGTATGCTTAGCTCATTAACATTACATCAATAATCTGTATCAGAATTAATCCTAATCGATGACAGCCTTGGACAATGGTCATTTCTACAAGTACCATACGCTGGTACTACCCGTGATACATGATACTCCGATGTCCATCAAAATAGGACATTAAGACACTATTGGGAAATAACTTTCTTGAAATGTCATTGGCCTGAAGAGAAATTCTTTTGACATAAATTTATCACATTCAAATGAGGGTAATATATTTGCATCAACCTGCAGACCAAATTTATTTATTTGGTGCCAGATTGCTAGCATTAGCAGATATTTCAAGTTATTTTAAGATAATTTTTAAATCTGTTAGCGATTAAAATTCAAATGTAATGGCTCAAGGCAATAACCCAATAGACATATCAATCAACTAAATTCAACAGGTTTGATGGAGCAAGGTGTGAAACCAATGGATTAATCTGCAATTTAACAGATTGCATTAGATATTTATTTCCCCATAATTAATTTTATTTCAACCACACATTCTTTCTTGTAAACTGGTACTCTGATATCTTGGACAATTGCGATGAGCCATTGTTATGACATTACAACCCTAATGAATGTTGCAAAATTGGCTACCATGAGGAGATGCACATTTTGAAACAAAGAAGTCTGTCATTTATATGACTATATACACACAGCAATCTTGTGTTATTTCTAGCTTATCTGATATTTGCTGGCAGCGTTTTGCCATCTCAAGTGCATACTGCATTGTTCATCAGTATATTTCGGTTTTTGATACATATTTGGGGATCAGAATCAATGATATTATCTGCTATTCTCTTTGAATATGTGTAGAACTGCCAAATATACCCTGATCGTGTATTGCATATTTCTTGGTAGTATGATCATAACGCACCATACATGCTCCCCTCGTCTACGAACCTATTGTTAACTCAGCACATTGATATTCTCAGACTTATACGGCACATGGAGTATGTCGCTACTGTCATGAGAAAACGAATGCATGCACAAATCTTTGAGGCAAATAAACCTGTCTTCATGCAAAAAATATTGGACCAGAACGAAGTACAGTACGGGTATCAGAATGAAAAGTAAGCCAGCTATGGTATAGAGCCTCTCAGACTTCACCAGCAAGACAACTTCTCTAATCTCATTTTTTTCAATTTAACATCACTTTGTCTCAGCTCATTATCAACCCTGTATTTCTTTCAAACTCTACAGCACTTCATGAAACTCTCACCTTTGCATCCCAACCAATAACAAGCATCTCATTCAAAATTGATTTATTTTTTAGGCATCCCTGTAACATTTATGTATTGTTCATTCTCTGTAGATACGTAAAGATTGGTATGGGAGAATTTGGAGAAGTTCTGTATGGAAGGATTAAAGAAAGTGGGCAGCTGGTAGCCATCAAGGCTCTGAAGCGAGATAAGACTGACCTGTTTGCATTACTGCAGGAAGCTTTATTGCTACAGATAGCCAGCTCTACAGGGTTTGCAGCTCACTACAGAGGTCTGGCACCATTCTGTAATTCAATCCTCGGGGAACGGTTTCTAGAGTGGGCGATAATCTGCGACTTTGCAGGCAATCCTGATGGTCCTGTACCATATGACTTTCGCCATACTCTCAAAGCTGCAAGGAACACACATCGCACCCTGCAATCTGTCCTGGAATGGATATTTACATGCACAAAGATAGTCTATGCCATAAAGCAGTTTCATCACATGGGAATGTTGCTGAATGACATAAAAGCAGATAACATTCTATTGAAACCAGTCAACGGTGGTGGATACAATCCGGTGTTTGTTGATTTTGGATTAGCATCAATCGGAGAGGGGATAACTCTAGCGCTCGAGGTAAATGATGGAAACAGAGCCAAAATATTAAAGGAGTACAGCCATATCGCTCCTGAGGTATTGTTCGGAGGAGAGACAAATGCAGCGAGTGATGTTTTCAGCCTGGGTAAAGCATTGAGCCTAGTAGCAGAGGCTTTTCCAGTTGAGGCGTTAGTGAATACCATCTCTCGCTGCACCTTGTGGAATGTCTCTGACAGACCAACTATTGATGAGCTTATTAACCATCTCCAATGGTTGAGTTCAAACATTATAGCTAACAAATAATCTGGCATTATGGACACTTACAAAAAACAGGTACATAATTTTTGATAATCATTTAGTTCCCCACTGAGTAAACCAATCATTTTTCTTGTCGCCTGGAGCTTCTGTGGTTTTTTATTAAAGATCTGTGGTGCAAACACATAGTAAAGGGACATTAGACGCTGAGAAAACGAGATAATTCTGGATGTCCGTAGACATTTTCCAGGCCAGGCTTGTGTCTCAATGGTTCTGTCCCAGAATACAGAGGGATTATAATCTTGATTGTCGAGCTCTGTATTGAGCATGATGTTCATTGCCCCCTTCTACTTGGATTCTGCAGGAGTATGTACTTGGATTATACAGCAGGAACACTCATCATAATAATTTCCACGTAATAAAAAGTAATAAGGCTCAGACTAATTAGTTTCACCACAATACCCACACTTCCTCAAAGACACGACATTTTTCTTATACATGATCTGTTTAACTCCATAATCTTCAGATAATAGATTTCTAGTGCAAGGTGCACATATAATAATAAATAATCGCTACCTACCAGAATTACATAATTAATTTTGTCTTGTTCATGTTAGATTTGTATGGAAACTTAGAATATTGTGGCATCCTTCCATGATTGCACTCGCAAACCCAACTTACAGAGGAGAAGGTGATACTGATACATCCACATTTACATGTACGTGTACCGATATGTAGCGAAGCAAACCATTAAAGTTTGTTCCGGAAGTACCACAGAGAATTGGTTATTGACAGAAGGCATTTCTTATATTCAGTTCTAATGATTCTTTTTGTAAACAATAGTAAACAAATTAGCAGTGTTTGACTATCATTATTGGAACAGAACACACCACTAAGTGATAACAAGGTAAACATGATGAGATGGTTGTAAAAAGTTAACAGCTTTTCAACAGGCTATTTTTAAAAAAAAGGTTCATGTGGAATGCAGTGGATTGAAATCAATAATCATCCCTGTTTGAGAAACGGTTGGATTGAAGACTACGGTATATTAGACTACCAGAAGCCTAACAAGAGGGCGTCAGAAACTCCGCGCAGCCTGAGTAGGACTTTGAAGACTTGGCGTCTGGCAAATAAAGGCTAGGGGGTGACTAACTTGCAACACTTTCCCTCATCATGGATGCAGTCAGAATTTATATGAATGACAGCAACATAGGTTTTGGTTCTTTCAAATAAAATTGAATGGGAAAACCTGCAGCTTTGCATCGGGTGGGTGTCCCTCAAAGCAAATAACAGTACAAAAATATCACCTAAGTATGAGTTTTAAACCTAAACTGTGTATTTGTAAAAGTTAGAGGCGCCGCTACCTTATATCTTATTTACTTTTCGTGTTGTCTTAGCTCCGCTGATGTTCTCAAGTGTTAAAATTTGCTACAGTTACACAATTGTAACAAGAAAATATTTACCTAAACCCTAATAGTGACAACTTTGTCACTGTGGCAAGTGGCATAAAGTTTGATTCATCTAAAAGGATGCTGGGTGCTAAAAAAGGATGACAGGTTTGTAGAAATTACATTTGCGTTTGGTCAAAGTTGTGTCAGCAAGCAGTAGCCAGTAATCAAACACCTTTTATATATATGACTCAGCTTTCTACTACCACCAATCTCAGAAATGGTGATAATAGACTCAAAGCTGAAATATCATAATATATTATGGTCCTATTAAACATGTAGGTTACTCGGTTAACTTTAGATTTCAACATGTTATGATGTCTACCATGGATAAAAAGACAGATTAGTCACCACCACCTACAAAAATATAAACAAGTACCTTGAGCATAGCCTCAGCACACAGAAACAGTAGATTCCGTCTAAATATGCTTCTTGGCCTTTTCTAAGGTGGGTGTTTCTCTAGCTCACCTCCCACTCTATTTTGTTGAAAAAATTAATCAATTTTTGATGGAGGCAGCTGTGGAAGCTTATGTTGATTTAGCGGTTGGCAACATGATGCCAGGGATGTTGGCAAACACCATTACAGAAATCAAATTTCAGTTTATAGATATAATTAGGTCTTTATAACTAAAATTAGCTGGAAAATTGAGCTACAGAGTCAGATCAAAGGAGTAGGAACTACTCAATAAACAATGCTGTCTTAATTGCTGCTAATTACAAGTATGCAGCCAAAATACAATTGGTTAATTTTTGTAAATTTGATTTTTGCCAAACGTCATGAGACAATACAAAAGGAATGTGTGAGGCGGGTTACAAATTACTTCCAGCTTTTAGACATCTTCCTGTCTAAAGGCTGATGCTCCTAAAGGAAGGTGCACCTGGCTCATCAAACGACAAAGTTGAACCTAGACCAATGTATATGTATTCGCTGTTTTAGAATGGCCGTTATAATTTTTGGTCTTGGTCGAACCAACCTGAGCCCCACAGTGCACACATTTAAAACTTCTCGTTAATGCTGCTCTTTGAGTGCATGCATGGCACCTAAGTTATAATTATGAATTAAAACGCAAATGGCTGCCATTGCAAAAATGTCCCACCGTTGCATTCCAGCAATTATGATAAATTCTAGACAAAGGATAAGGACAACCTGACCTCATAAAACTTGGCAAAACTTATGGCAGAACAAGTATTTCATGAGTTAGAACCAAGAGAGGATGATCGTTTTTACGTGACTGTGCTATAACTTTTTGAAAATTGACCCATGGAATAGTGTTTATGTAGACTGTTCTACAATCAACACCTTTTTGGTTTGGGTGGACTGGATAACAGTCTAATGTTTCTGGTGGTAGTATATGTGATTTGAAGATATGACTATAGATATACGTACATTTAATATAATTCATTTGCAGCATTATGTTCTACGAATAGTATTCCGCTAGCTTGGTAGATAGGCCTCCATCTTTGCCATTCATGGTTAGCACTAATGCAATAAAATAGGTGTAGGGATCACTTTTAGATTTATTGGAAAAATAGTTTAATAAATTAAAATTACCAACATCAACAATATAATAATAATGATGCTCTGTATATAAAATAAAAGCATGCTTGCACCAATGAATATGGTAAATATTGGCCAATGAGAGAGAGACATAAAGAGGAAAATACCATTGCAGCTTCTTTATCATAATCTGTACAAATGGGAGAGTCTATGCACATAGGACATGGATATTGCACTAATATCTATACACTGCAGATCACTGACTGGAGTATGAAAATTTGAGTAAAAATGAGAAAAATGATGAGGCTTGCTACCTCCAGTAGTCTGAGTCAGTATATTGTTGGCAGCCACATGAACATTCTGCCAATATGGGATATTCTATTTTTATCCAGTGACAATTGCCAGCAAAAGGGCAATAATATCGTAGTAGTTTTATATTTTGCATTTTACTTGGCTGACATGTCATGCCAGCAGGTATACTGCACGATCTCTTACTTTCACACTGGCCAGTTTTTATCCACCTAGGCCAGAATCGGATCGATAGTTCTTTCCATCTATAACGCACAGGACAGTAGCTATAGGACCACAAGAACTTCTGCAACTTTCGCTTAGTCTTCCGACTAAACTTTATTCTGAGTTCAGGACCATCGTCCGAAAGCTTCACTGCTTTGTCTGACAATGCTTCAATTTCCTCTGGCATTGGTCCTAGAGGAACTTGTTTGTTACTGAACTTATAGAGTAATGTACCATTCGGATTAGTTCTCATTTCTGCAGGTTGTCTGATGGACATGAATTCTCTGTTATAGTCCGTACCCATAATTCCGAGGAGTTCAATTGTATCGAGGTTGTCTAGATCAGGGTCTAAGTCTTTGTTGACTGTCTCTTGAATATCCAGAGGTATCATAACAAGAGATGGTTTGAGTGGAAGTTTAGTATAAGAGTTAGATCGGCGTGACGATGACTTTGATTTGCCATGCCTTCTGCTATGTGCTTCTGAGGCACCTAAACTAGCTGAATGTGAGGTTAAGGGCAATGTAGAGAGGATAACTAGGAATGATATCCAGCACATAGAGTTCAACTCTGTATCACTGCGTAGCTGTATTATCTTCATGATTGTCTACAAAATAGAATCACACACTGTATAAATTTGTCAGATCAGCTTCGACTGGAAAGACCCAAACAAAATTAGTAATTTATGACACTAAAACATATCCACAGTCCAGACTGTTAATTACAAAACTTGTCAAATCCTTACAGAATAATAGCTAGATTAGCTACCAAATATTGGGTAATTATTGTTATTTTGTTAGCTCCTGGCTCCCCTGAATGTCATAGAATAAAAATACTATGTCAACTGTTGCATGCCAGTCTGAGTTGAATGTCTTGATTTGGGGTTTGAAAGCTATGTGATGTGGTCGCACAACCTTTGAAATAGAGTGACAACTTGAAATCAAACTAATATTGGGCTTCATAAAAGGCAGGCACTTGTATTGATGGCCAATTTGAGCGTTGGTGTGGTTAGACAGAGTGGCTTTGTTATATGAGTGACACCTTACTTCCCTGCCAGACCAGCTCCCACATAAACCATCAACAATCCCCCATTCATTCCTCTTATATCCTATGTTAAATGCAAATCAATCTGTGTTTTTTCTTTCTTATCCACATGAGTACATACACATGAATAAATAACATATTTTCGGGTACAGTAGCTTATTATAAGAAAGCTGCCAAATTTAGATATCAAACAGCATGGAAACAATTAGTGAAATACAATTACAGCATTTTAGCACTAGGATGTAAAATGTGTACACACACCTTTTATTCATGTGTGAAAAACAGACGGTTGACTGTTTGGTTTTGATAGGATAAATTATATTATTGACATTAGCCATTACAATGGCTTGACTAAGAAAATTATCAGATAGTAAATAAATTCAAGTATTGGAAAAGAATCCTCGTATAACACTAGCGTAAATGCATTGGCGCCATAAGCTACTTGAAATGCTGGCTTCAAAATGCTGGGATGTCAACGAAGCAATATAAAGATAGAGATTTAAATGCTGTCAGCAGCGAAATCATGGCCTGCAGTTGAGTAATTATTTTGTGCCATTAAACCTTTTGTAGAATGCGTTGGCAATCGATAGGCAATTAGTCAACAATTTCAAAATATAATTTACTATACCATCAAAGAAATTTCAATTTCAGATTTATCACAAATACTTCATTTGTTCAGTATATAGGCTCTGTGTCGACGGTAAGCATTTTACATGTTTGTGCTATGATTGGCTGCCTGTGTCCAGAATTTTATCTTATTTTTAAACTATAAATTTCAGGCACGCTGCCGTTTTAACACCCTGGTAAATATTTTTCTAAGATAGACGATAGCAGGGAAGCTGATAGCAATGTCAAATGACGCAATACTTTATGAGCCAAATATTACGTCTGATTTGAAAGTGGTACAGTAAATATACTCAGTTTGTACAACAAAAATACTCATGTCATACATGTACAATAATGCTACAAAAAATTTTCTTTTAATCCAGTTCCACAATCAAACTCACCTTATATATTGCTGACTTAGCGTCTGTCTTTTCTTTAGCATATTATATACATCTGTAAGATATCTCCGGCAATCCTACGCTGATATACAGTAATATCCTCCCAAGTTGCTTAGATGTCTCCCGATTGACTTGTATAAAAACACAGTCACACCAGGTTGTACCTCTGTCTTTTGATCTGATGTAATAATTCTGCGACCAACAACAGTCAACAAAGTAGTGACATTAACAGTGATGCCAAGTGCTATAGCAAAATATCCGGCTGAGTTTCTCAATAATTTGAGAATAATATCCTGTTTTCCAACGCACAGAAAATAGCTGAACCTCCTTTCTGAAAGTAGATACCACAAATGATCAGAGAATGCAAATGTTAAGGGCCGATAGGTAATAAATATATAAGCACGAGTGTCGCTCAAACCTAATGAAGCTATTGGCTAATCCAAAGTCTTCTATGAAAATGTATATAACACGAGTGAGACAGGCGCTATGCAAGCATCACAGCGTGTCAACATAATCAGTCTGGGGATTGTTCATAAATTCTGGTGCCAAGAACAATAAATTCCAACAGGTGAACTCAGATTATCTATAGGCCGGCTGGGATGTGATCAGGAGACAATAGCGCTTCACACATACTTGAGAAGAGCCGATTGCAGCACTCCTACCAGCACTCTGATAGTAAAAGATTTTGTTTGTGATAAACAATAAATAACTACAACCAAACAGACAATTGAAGCTATAATCTCATAATGAGTTATTAAAATTACAAATAGATAATTATGTAAGATTGCAGTTGTGCGTCTTCCAAGTGAAGGCCTATCACCGTGCTCCACATCGTATGCCTGGCTTGATCACTGTCTGCTGGAGAGTCTTGGTGTTTTTTTTTCTGATTCGGAGTACTACCATGACTTAAATCAAACTGCAACAAGATACTTAATTATTTAAAACAGCCATTCCAACTCAACCCGAATAGGGTGTCACTCACAAATATAATTTTAAAAAAAATGACCTTTGTTATACTTACATTCAATGGCGTTTATATGGTTCCCGTTGAATTTTTGAGAGGTGAGGTTGCTGTGAAAATAATTTCAGTGAGCTGATATTGCACGCACGTGTGAACGGGTTAACAGCACAGCACAGAGTATTATAAGCCTGTATTCAACATCACACATACACATCATTTATAGAATACATCACGTGATCAACTCAAAAATCGTTGATGAACGGAACAGAGGTCTTTTGTTTGTATTAGTGTTTTTACTCATTAGAGTTTGTGGTATTCAGCAAAAGAGATCTTAAATCATTCAATAATGAACAACATTGCAGTATATGAAAAGCTCTTAAAATAAATAGTAATTTGTTGGTCTTTGCTTTGTTTTTCCATTTCCATTGAATATAATGTATCATCTTTATTTTAAAAACTGTTTGCACACATTATTAGTCTGTGTCAAGAATGTGTGCTTAGTGCCGACACATTCACAAATGATAATGATTGCTTTACATACAAAGTGTTGGCGCTACTGGCCAACACAACTAATCTAAAATGCCTCCACACACAAATATCACACATCTTCCTTGCATAGATTAATTATTTGCCTTGAAGGCCACTATAAATAAAAGAGATTCAAGGGTGACAGGAAAACTGACATTGTGCAAGCTAGACCACAAGGGGAGAGTCATCGATAAGACAAACTGGCAGTCGACTGCCCGAGACGACGTAAATTACCATCTTACAACCAATTCAAAACACTCAAAAGCAGTTTGTCGCTCCTGGGCCTAATCCAATGTGTTTCCTCTTTTATTACAATAGCACTTACCAAATGCTTGAGTGTCTTGATAGACAGACGAGATAAGCACTATTATAATAAGCAAGCACCGATAACTCCTCAAAGTAATGAGGTTTTTTTAAAATTTTGTCATTTTTGATTGTAGATAGGACTGGACCCCAATTATAACAGCAAAAATCCCAAGTCTACTTGGCGCAGGTGAAAGTTCATCACTCTCTGCTGAGATTTTGAGTTACTCGGGTAATAGTGGCTAGTGAATGATTCATGAGTGCAGTGAGTCAGTCTTCATTATTGGAATGTACCTCTAAATTCAAACAGATAAAATAATGACAATGTAGATGCCTTCAAATCTTAATATACGTCCAGTCACTGCAATATTACAAGAGTCAATCCAACTTCTTGTCTGCCTGAAGATTTTAGACTCTGAATAATTTACATTTATTTATTTTAAATTTAATATGCCTTTTGAATTTGGAAACCTAGGCATGTGAAAATATTGACCCAAACCAAACTGACCTAACATTCCTAATATGCTAGAAGAATTCAGCCCTCAGACCATTCAACCCTGACTCAACCACATATCAAATACATTTCAATATCTGAGTAGCTTGTTCTCATTTTTCAGCAGTATATAATAAATGACAACATAGCCACTCTACATGATAAACAAACTTCTCTGAATTCCATTTTAATTACTGCTTCCTCCAGATAATTATGACAGTTAGCGAAGAAACAAAAAGATGGCGCATTAATCCTTCAAAACAAGCTGAAGTCATGTTATTATGATAAACCCTTGAGAATGGCACACTTAAGTAATTTATCATGAATCAGTTGGTGTATTTCTGGAAAGATGAAAGAGTGAGGCTGTGAATTTGGAGAGTTTTGGAGTTACAGAATTCAATCAAAAGGCCATAACTCAACCATAGTGTTTGCTTTACCTAAATTAATGTATCTAGCTTTGGGAGGTCCAAAGGTCTCCAACTAAGGTCAAAACTGAAAGGAAATTAGATAAACATGTAATGGCCTTCCTTAGACAACTTTATGCTGTTGCACAAGCCTGTCCAGAGCTTTGAAGTCATTCAAGTGGGCCATAGTTTGGTCAACACACAATTATTTTGTGTCATAAACGATAAATAAAATATATTA
>ERZ1740056.94-NODE-94-length-12279-cov-8.748773_pt1 | contig 12279 bp, 8 predicted proteins | sample MGYA00581746_ERZ1740056 | MGnify/ENA primary metagenome ERZ1740056 (study PRJEB43018, sample SAMN04849745) | marine metagenome | isolation source: floating plastic debris | place: Pacific Ocean | collected 2008-09-01 | study: EMG produced TPA metagenomics assembly of...
ATAGATTTAGTGGAGATTGAATAGTTGCTGCTAATTCATATTAGTCATATTACATTGTAGTAGCATCTTACAAACTTTCCTGTATGAACATGAAGCCAGCCAAATTATTTTCCTCCAAATTATTCCTGCATGAAAAATCCTAGATCCGCATAAATCAAGCAACTGGCCTGTCCATATGACAATCAACCCCTCCAATTACAATTGGATGACAAAAATTGGCAATATGTATTTGCTGGCCGGGGCAGTGTTAATAATTTGAATGGCAATGTTTTAGCGAGGTGTAGGGTATAGTTTGCCTGGCTAGTAGATACAGCTCCTCGAGATTTGGGATCGCTTTCTAACCAAATTGCATTGTTTGCAAACTACTCTATGCTTGGTGTTAGAAGTATTATAATAAAATCCTAACATACCATCATAATTTTATCAATTTTATTCCAATTTCATCAGTTTTTGTCTTCAGCTATATGTAATTTAATTGATGTTTGCAAGGTTTATCCATCTCCTGATAGCCAGTCACCAAATTGACATCTTTTATTGGCAGACCAAGTTTTTTTGTGCCTGAGGCTAACTGTAATATGACTCCCGTCACATTGTACATCCAGCGCATTTTCATTTCATCAAAAAAAATTTTCAGAAGAGATGTGGAGATAACATTTCATTGAAAATTCTGAAAATAAACACCATTTTTATCATTTTTGCAGGTTGATCCTAAAGTAGCAGTACCCAAGAAAACAAAGGTGAGTGAGTGAATGGCTGTGTTAGTTACCTGCGAGTTACCTGCGAGATGCGGCAGGTAACCAGCCATGTCAAAACTATTATCTCAACCTCAGCTCCATCCTAGTGATCGCTTTCACAGGGCATGGGGTCAGCATTAAGCGTTTGAACACATTGCTGTGGTTTTATAGAGGTTATAAAATTCTGTTATTATTTCGTAACCCTATACACTACGAGCCAACAATAACTGGAGGGGAGCTTCTATAAAATTTATGGAAGGAGATTGCTGTTTGATAGCTGTTGACACATTGTACCTGAGTAGAATAGAGTCTGTATGGCATGGCTGTAGGTAGATCTGTAGATTTGTCATGAGTCACCAGAACTTTCTGCCATACCTCCCTGTTGGTAGCAACAGAACTAAAGTTCAATGTAGAAATTGGAACTGTGACAACTATTCCGTAGGAGCCTGTGGGTCTTTTCGCAGCCTGCCTTTTCATAATTTTGAATTGAAATTAACTTTTCACAGGGAATAGTACTACAGAGCCTAAAAATTAATTTCAATCAATTCATTTGATGCCAGGGAGCTAAATACTGTGTAATTTGATAGAATCAAAACATTGGTATTACAACATGGGGCTATTCAGAAATCCGATTACAGAAAAGCGCTATAGAAATACAGTTGGTCAAAAGATAAATGGGAATCATTGCTACAGTGTTGAGATGAACCATTGTGAGGTTTATTTGTTCATTATTATAAGGCTTTCTTTCTTTTTGAGCTGGTCCTGGGATATGTATTTTCTTGCTGAATAGGTGCCTTTGTATTTCAGATGCAAAGGGCCTGCATCACAATACTGCGATCTACTTGTGTTCAATGATTGAGATAACACTGGCTTCAGATAGAAATGTTTACCCCGCTATGCACAAGTCAATTATTCACTGTTTACACAGAAAATTCATTGGAGCCGTGTTGCAAACAGCCATTGTCATGTTGTTGGGGCACCATTGAATTCAAACCTGCCATTTGGCAGACCCATGATTTGGATAATGATTATCAAAATTCAACAATTCAACGGCAAAAGGCAGCACACATAATTAATCTGAGCAATTAAACATACAATCATAATATTTTACATAAGATCTGTTATTAAAATAATTGATTGTAATATTACTCTACTATGTATGATTGTGAAATGTATGCTTTCAGGGCCCAATTGCCAAGACTAAGAAAATATTTGTTGGAGGCCTCGCTTCAGACACAAAAGTAGAAGACTTACAAAGTTATTTTGAAACATTTGGAAAGGTAAGACAGAGTTCACTATTATTTTCCCTTGAGATGTTTCTCCATTCTTCCTCTATTATCACAGATTCAGTATTCAGCTGTTGTGTAGGGAAGGGTGTGATATTTGTTTTCTGGATAGTCAGTCTCGTCCTAACTCATCTAATATGTTAGGAAAACCGTATTTTTGCATGACAATTCCAACTCACGCGCCGCCATGCAATCCTTAACCTCACCTCTTATATATTCCTTATCATAATGTAAGAAAGTCTTATCTCTACAAATTGCCCTGTTGATACTAACTTCGCCTACAGTTTGGAATACTCGCCACGTTTGATGTCACTTGTCCACCATCACCCTGCCACTTGATTGTGTTTGCTTCAAGCCTCAATTAATGTTTGTTTTATTGAATTTTCCTCTCATATTGCAAATTGACATAAGCTTCAAGTTATCAGAGTGGCAAGAAGTTTATAACACTGTTGAGCTTAGTCACTGATGTACATTGCATCGTTGTGTGAACTTATTTTGTTGTGGTGACCATCCGGCTGGCAGGGATAGCGTTTCATAATGCAGTGTGCAGTATGTTAGTTTTATGAGTGATTGGCAGAATCAAACAAATTCTCATTCCATCATTTTGGAACTTTAGTTGGACTGTTGCCCTCTTGATACTGGTACCCTCATATTACAATCCATACCTACATTAGCTTTACATCATGTGTGTACATCATCCAACTACACAATTGGCACTGTGCACTTATATGACAGTGTCTTCAGCATCAAGCCAAAAGTTTCACTGCAAAGCATCTACTCTGACACCTGTACTGTTTCACCAAAACAGGCAGCCTCTAAATCTCTGGTCTCAGATCCGCTATCTGACATTCTGGAAGACAACCTCCTCTGACACATGCAGCGGGTACCCTTCTCGGTATATTTCATGATCCCGCACTAGATAACCCTTCCATACATGTACGTTGTCACCTGCACCGAAGGTTCAGTTACTTAGTGACCTGCTAAGCATCAGGAGTCGGGAGTTATATATTTTGGAGATGGAATGATGAGCGCTGGTCTTGTGGGTTTTGCATGAGCATTGATTGGCCATGAAGCAGCAGCCCATAGTCCACACCACTTGCCACACAATCGATTTAACTCTTGTTTGAACAGCAGTGCGGGGATCAATCCAGTTTTTTGTCAGAACCCATCACAAGTTTGCTGTTTGTTTGCGTTAGATTCTAGTTTTTCTTCTCATCTCGTTTACATTTCTCAGCTTACTCAGCGTCATATATACTTTAGCACGGTGCGACACAGAAAACCTGTGTGCATGCTCTGAAACAAGGGGTATTCATTTCTCACACCTTTTTAGCTGACAGTCTGATACCTGCGTGCGATGTGAAAACAGTATGCTGATCGTACGCAGGCGTCATTGACCTGTATGTGAGTGTTGAAGCGAGCTTGTCAGGAGACAGTTGATTTTGATTTGTGTTGACAGTGTGCTGATGATTTGGTTGTATGACAGTGAGAAATCATGCAGGCCCAAGATTCAGCATGGCTGTACAATTATTGCCATGAGTCCTTTGTTGGTTATTTCTGAACAGCTTATACTGATTATGGCACTCCATTCAGAGCGGAGAGTAAATACTATGATTGGATTAGATTCCACTCACAATGGAACTCTCATTTAGTCCTGTGTTCAAATTGGAGGCTGTTAAACTCAAGACTGGGTTTGGCGGATATCCCTAAAATCTCATAACGATTTTATATTAGCTCTGTAAATTGCATTCCCATAAAGTAATGGGATTTTAGCACCTATGTGATCTAACCCTATTACTGAGTCATGATTATTTTCTAAAACGATTAGCTGGCATATTTTTCCATGCTGAGTTGCTGACCATCTTTGTTTAATCCAGTATATGCAATCTCACCAACATGGCATTGCTCAAGTAGCATACTGCAGTGACTTTTCAAGTAAAAGCAGCGGCAGCGCTCACCTCCTAACTAGCTGTGCTCTTATGTTTAGATTGGCATGACAGTTGCTGTTTTATATTTCATTGTAGGTAGAGGAAGCACAGTTGATGTTTGATAAACAAACACAGCGTCACAGAGGTAAGACAAAAACACTGCCTCTTGTCATTCCAATGTGATTAATTTCATATACGCTGCCATAAATGAAAACTGTCTGCTAAGTATAATATGTATAAATGTCCATGGGCAGCATGGGCATCATAGGTCAGGCTTGAGTTGCAAAATAGAGATGCCAATGTGGGTTCAGGGTCCACCCGAACAATTACCGCTTATTACTACACGCACAAGAGGGCCTTCGTTGGCCTACAACTGTCTATGAGTGTTCATAATGCACTTTAACATTACTGGAACATACATGAAACACCTTATATTAATAGTCATCATGTGGGAAACGTTTACAAACTATATTGAACATTTGCTACGATTTTGGTATGACATTGCATACGAAATGGTATAATTAATCTTTTCCTATAATTAACTATTGAGCCTGATTGAGGTGCATTATTCTTGTAGAAACACTTGCCATTATGTCAATTTGTTCATACATATTGTTCGACATGGCATGTAAAGTGATTGCCTCAAAACAAGAGATATTCAATTGGATTTCACTGATTTGTACACAAACATATGGTGGGACAAAGTGTTAATAAGTTACATCAACAGTCAATTCAAACCAAACTAAATTTCAGCAATGGCATCTGGTTATTACAAATGGTCAGGAAAAACCCATCTGCTACTGCAGAAAGTATTGTGTACTTTCAGATCTGGCTTATTATAACTCAGACAAACACTACCATCACAATATAGTACTATCACTCAGCTAATCAAAGCATCAGCACAGCCCTCGTGCTGTTTTGCATGACAAATTGTTTGAAGGACAAAACAAGCACTGTTTTAGTGTCATGACTAGCTCAATAAAATCCACATACTGCTGATGTTCTGAAATCATGATGAAAGTTTAATGACTGCAAAAATGCTGTCAAATGTTTTCATTGCGACTGTTATCATTTTGCTATCATGAAACAAGGTAGTTATTGATGAGTGACAGAGTACTGGACAGGCTGCCATGCTTCCGCCGCTTTATCATACATGTAGGTGGTAACCTTAGATAATGGATAATCCATTAGTTTTGATAACATGACACGCTAATGAATTAAACTGCTGCTGCCTGGTGATAGTATAGTACCTGCATCGCTTATGTTGGATAATGAATCAGCGAGCATATGAGCATTTTGTGTAGGGAACTACAAAATAGCAAAGGAAATACTCACGAAGAAACCCCTGTGGTGTGTATAATGTGGGCGACGGATGGACGGGTACAGGGACATATTTAACTTGGAGCCACAAAATCTTGAAGTGAATACCTATATGTTGTTTCTCTAGAGGCTTGTTAAATTTTCCTGGTGTTGGTCAAACACAATTGACGGTAGAGACATCTTGAAGATAGTCAAAAGCTGTGAATAGTAATTACGGCCCTCCATATTCAAACTTGTAGAAGACTTCTTGACAATAATGACTGTAATTATTGCACCGAGCAGCTGAGCAAGGTGTATTTTACCTTAGATCTATTACACATCTACCTTTAGCGCTCACACCCAAATACAAGCATGAGGGGGCATCACTCTAGTATTAATCATAATCTTACCACATATTTGTACACTAGAGTACTTGACTGGGCTGGGTACTGACTTGGTAACATTGTAAGAATGGATGTCTTTCGTTGACTAGTCAGCCAGCGAGATTTTGTGCTGTAGACATACATATACAATGTGTGACTCCATGCAATTCACACCACAATGTTTCATATCTCTAATGAAATCTCGACATTCAATTCACTTGTATTCATTCCAACTTTGTATCTGTGTCAATGAAAAATTTTCACTCAACTGTAATATAATGCCAAGTTATTTGCCAGCGTTGTAAACTTTATATAAATATCTGTGATCTATATCTTATCTGACTTCAGTACCGATGCTATGGGGTGACACATGCAGCAGACTGGCCATGTGAATACAAACTTTATACTGCAGGGACCTACGTATCTCTGATCTTTATGATGTACATCTTTCTCAAGTGTCACATTGCCTTTGTGTTTCAAGTATTTCTATTCTTGACAAGGTTTAGAAGTGCCTTTATTCCGGAGTGGTCCTTCAAATCCAATGTTTCATACAGCGTGAATTGGAAAGCTTCCACAAGTAAAAGTAAAAACTGAACTAATAAAATAAATGTTAAGACATAGTGATATGAGAGGGGATACGCTTCTTGTGGGTCTCATTCTCATTGTAAACCTTGACATCAATGCAAACCGATGCCTCCCTTATATAAATTCCCATTGTTTTGATAGCCAATAAGCCAAATAGAAAAATGCAGGACAATGCTTATTCAGCTCTATTTATGTCTCCAATGCCTACGTCAAATCAATTTTTGTCGCAAAATGTCTAGGTCTAGCTTCCCACAATGTGTTTTTGAGTAGCTGCTAAAGCTGTAGTTTGCTCGTTATCACCTTCAAAATGTTTATTTTTCTTTTCATACGATGATAAAATCATTTAGCATGCTTATGTAATGATCAAGTTGTTGAGACCTGTGGTTTATATTTTCAGGTTTCGGTTTTGTGACGTTTGAAGACCCTGATACAGTGGACAAGGTAGTTGAGATTCATTTTCATGAAATCAATGATAAAGTGGTAAGTTCAGCGAGATGAACTCATAAACTGTTATTGCAGTACAGCCTCGACATTTTGTATGTCTGGTGTGGTTTTAAATCTGGCCGGCAGGAGAGTCACTAAGCAAGTTCTCCCATAATCATAAACTTGGCCCCTAAAAGTGTGGTAATTGTCTATTGATGAGGGTATGGGGTGAACAGCAGATGTTTTTGAGTGGTCAGTCCCTAGCTTGCTGCACTAGTGCAATCAATGAGAGGAGTGATAGAAATCTCATCAAGTATGGGTAAGCCATACAAAGAAGTCCAGAGCACCTATCTTCATAAAGTTTTAGAGACTATGTGACACTTTATAAATTGAGTAGTAGCACTGGTAAATCAAGGCTGGTATGAAAAGTTCTCAGGGCTTTGAAAAACAGATGAGAATCAATTTTTTTGTTGGTGTCATAGCCAATGAGTGAAAGAAAAGCGCATCTGAACATAGTGCCCTGAAGCACCCTCTAACGTCACAACGGAAAGTGTTCAGTTTATTTTCAGGGTGACATGAGCAAAATAAATCTTACATTAGCCCTTGTTTGGCGTTCGATGATACTTAGGAGAAAATGGTGCCTGTAGGCTGCTGCAAACTGGCATCTCAGTCAATATTCTTTGGCTAATAAGGGATGTATTCATCAACTGCCTATCGTCATGTATAGTTATGTCTTAACTCTCAATGATTCAATTAGTGGACATAAAGCCCTTCATATCATTGAGGATTAGCCATGAGAAAATTAAATCTCTTTTTATTCCATAGTCAATAATGTAATTATGCCTCAGAATATTGGATGAGAGGAACACTAAATTAGCTGATGTTACACTTGCGTGAGCCCATCATGGAAAACCGATATTTCACACGGCCTTAAACTCCAAGCGATTGCTGCAAAAACGCTTTCAACGAGTGTATGGGGACTGTTGACTAAAATAATGTTGTGGTATCTACTGAAATTCTATGAAGTACATGTGTTGGGATATGAATATTTCTATGTTCACCCAAATGCCATCAATTTGTGTCCTGCTGAGGAAACTCATAAAATTTGCAGGTGCCTCGGTTAAAAAACAGCTGAGATATCACAACTAATCGAATCCTCATGGCACTAAAAACCACCCTGTACAAAAATCCAAACAACTCCAGTTGGGTTCCAAACCTGCTTAGTGACTCACATACAGCAATCCTGGGTGATGATAGCGTGTTCTTTTGTATTCTACTTTCAAGGTGTATGTAAAGTTTACACATTTTGATGCATTGCATGATGATTGTGTTCAAGTTGGAATCCTAAAAGTTAATATTTACCCAGCTTTACTACATTGGGCTCAGATGAGTGGGAAATAGTGTTTATAATCCTTACCCGTACAGCTAAACCCACAACACGACAAGATTTCTTGTGGCGTTGGTTTTCATCATTTTGCATGTTGGTTTTTGTTCATAGGTGGAATGTAAAAAGGCACAGCCCAAGGAGGTGATGGCAGCCCAACAGTTACCCCGTGCAGGTAAAAATCTTGTAGAGAGTAGCTCATTTTCCGTATACTATTATAATTATTATACCATTAATAGAAACGACAAAAAATGTTTAAAAAATCAATGCAACGGCAATTTATGAAATGTTATGTTTTTTTTTGTAATGGCAAAAGTACACTTGTCAGTGTTGTCACATGTCAGAAAGCCTGTCGGAGTTTGCATGTAGCTGTGGAAAATATTATTAGTTTCGAGTTTTTCACGAGAACTTTGAGCATTTTGTAATTTATTTTGGAATTCAATCCATGATACATGATAACATGGCATTAACCCTGATGAAAAATTTGAGCTCCAGCCTTTTCATACTATGTCTGATCGAAGCCAATTCTGATTTTCTCATTGTGATGTAAACTCCTTCAAGCTTTTCAAGTTTCATGATGACCTTTAAAAATTGTGGTGCCAACACCCCGTATATAAATACACCTGGCTCTGCACTGAATGTAGGGACCTGCATTTCGTCTGTTTAAATCAGCCCGCAGCGCTAAATCGGCTAATTCACAATAAATTTGGCATTTACCCTCTCTGTTTTGGGTGGAAGTTGAGTTCTTAACTAATTGACTTATCAACACAGCCAAATGTTAATTATGGCAAAGTATTTAAATGGTATTCTCTTTGCCTGTTTGATACTTAGAAAGCCAAGTTAAATGGAATACAGTATGAGTTAATGAAGTGTTGATGTGTAGGATGGATTACCAGCTGTACCCGCTAGACGAGTATCGGGCCTTGTTGCCTCATCGACTGACTGCTGCCTCGCGCTCGCTGCCAGGCATTGCTTGCATTCTGTCGAAAATATTGACTATGATACGGCAATATTTATTTGCCATCCAGTTTAAAGCCTATAATCTGTTGGTTATATTTGGATTTAAATGGCAAAGCTTTTCCTTTTAATATTTGTTTAAATTTTCAGTAATTTATGTTCGTTCATATAGTTTAGTACACACTTGAATACTGGCGCCCTACTAAGACACAGTCAAATATTATATCAAATCTAAAACAAAATCTTATACAACTTCAAATGTTTTAGGAAAGCAAATCCAACTGTTTACTGTACGATTATCCTGCTTGTCAGAATCATTCCCGAAAAAAAGAGGTGATGACCTATCAATAGTAATACTTTTTGTTTTCAATGGAATGAGTTGTCTGCTCTTTTTTTTGTATCTGTTACTATATGTATTGTAGATGTTGGAAATACAGCTGCCATGTTAGCCATGTGGCCACATCTAATGCCACTAGCAAATCAAATGAATCCTCATCAACAGCAGCAAGCCCTATACGACAACCAATGCCTACAGAATCAGCTTATGTTAGGTATGTTCTCACATCCCCCTTACCACCCACCGAGCATTCAAAAATACCCTACTTCATCAATATTGTTAGGATAAATCCACTTTCTTTCTTCCACCCAACTACTCTGTTCACGTTGAAAAATCGGGGATATTCTAGAGTCACGGGTCAGCGATTCATGTTAAATTTGAAGATGGCAATCTGCCCAAAGAAATACCCGTCAGACCCCGCGTCTCACCACTTAGCAAAGACCGAAGAATTTCAGAAGTTGTCCTCTCATCTCACTACCAATCTTAACATATATGACCGTTCAGTATTTAGTATACTAGATTAGACCGTAGTAGCTCTTTTCTATCTGTAGCTTGATAGAAACCTCATTTCTGTCTGTCCACTGCAAGATTAACGTAAATGTCATGTCAGAAAATGTGGCGGAAGGAAACCTAAGACCTTTTCTATCAAAACCCACTGATTAATCAAAATGTGTAGCTGCTAGAATTGCTTGTTTAGTTTAGTTTGCAGTTGTAGAGTAGAAGATTTGTAGCTTTAGCGTACTTATTTACTACTGCACAGTGCGTGATAGAAGATTGAATTCAGCTGCTATGAGCACACATCAAGGCATGGTTCGTGGGCGACCTGCCAGACCAATGTCGGTTGATGACAGTTATAGCCCTGTGACACCCGCCCCGGCTGTAGCGGGCGCTTGTTCTCAGACTATGCACCAGTCACACAACCGACGATGTCTCTCATCTAGCCACACTATGCAGCTCACAGCTCAATCTGCTAGACCTGCCAGTAGAACAAGTAGAACTAGTGAGTAGATGGTAGAATGTATGTTTGCTAACACCAGCTGCACTGTAACATGCTGTGGGTCGCTTGTTTTCTTGTTCAACCACCTGCTTGGCTTATTTGTAACAGGCACGCTGGAGAATCTGCTCCGTGAATCATTACGTGTTGGTCATCGTGATGGCAATTGTTGTCATTTCTGTTGTGAAGGCAAACTAACATCCAGTACAATTCATCCATTCACCTTTCCCATCACTTGCATTCTATTTGTGCATCTGAAGAACGCCATGCTCACTCCAATCCAACCAAATTCAATTTATTAAAATTACTGACACAGTTAGCCCTGCTACATACTACACTCGGCAGCTTGCATGTCTCTCAAACCCATAAGCTGCTTACCTGGCTGATCTGAATGCTTATTATCTCTGATTGCCCACCCTTGTTGATGATGCTTAAATTTCTTTGAATGACGCTATAATTTGCTCGGCTCCATCATCACGTAATAACTTGTGTATATGTCCGGGTTAATGGAGTAAATTGGATGCAATCACCTTGTTGGTGCAAATAATCCATCTTGCTACGAGCCATGTGCAGAGATAAGAGTTATTAATGTATGGTGACCTGCCATATCGGTGACCAGATATGGACTTATTGGCTACCAAGTTGGTTTGTCAATGCTGTGCTTATATTGTATGTTGTAGTGACGACTAATTGTATGTGGAATCCGCTCTCCTCACTGTTTTATTATAGATTGCTAACAAGCTGCGACTATGTACTGTGCACCCTACCGCTACAGATATCATTCTCTCTCTCACCGCCGTGTGATCACCCACCAGCACTGCTGCTTGTCAGCACATCGGACAGCACTGGTGTTCGCAGTGAGCGAGAATGATATACTGGTGCCGCCGCCATTAAGAATACTTTAGATTGTAGGCAATTAACAATATTTTATTTGATTTTATTATCTACAGCTTCAAACAGCAACCCTGGCTTCTCACAGTTGACACAAAACAACGGTCTGATTATGCCTTGTTTAATGGAGAGACAGAACACTGCAGTAACAAGCTCCCTCACCACCAACCCTAGTGCCGGGGCCGCCGCAGGTGCTGCTTCTTATTTTGACATTGCTAGTGCAAACCCCACCCTCACTGCTGCCGCAGCTGCTGCCGCCGCAGGTCATCACCTGACCTCCGCTGCTACAGCCGCAGCTTTCCACCAATCACCACGAGTGACTGAAGCCCTATCTATAAACAACAATGCTAGTCTATTATCACAAAAAGCAGATCTGCACAGATCAGCTGCAGGTACTTTGATTCTGTCTATCTCTCCTGGCTTTCGCCGCGAGGCTGTTTTCTGTACTTGACATGTAACTGCAAAGTCAGGGGACAACTCCGCAGCACGCCACTCTCCTCTCCATCTAACTGTCTGTAGATAATGCCAGCTATGCTAGATGTCAACAGTTCCTATAAATTTGTATAATGAGTTTAAAGGAACGTAAGACCAAAATATTTGAAATTTAAAATTCAAACCACATCGCACTGCCATATAAGAACGCGCTAGAGTTTGAGGGTGCTTCAAGAATTTTGACATATGGGTTGCTGCTGGGTAAAACAACCTTTGGCAGCGTCAAGTTGCATCTAAAAGAATTTAGCAGGTGTGTTGATTAGTTTTGTTGGCACATTCTTAGTTAGCTTGTAATTAGTTAGAAATGGAAGGAAACCCCTGGGCACTAGTGTTACTAATTAAAATCCTGTTGAGTTCAAATTGGATTTTTGTTTTGAGGGTAAGCTTGTTTTGCTTAAATGTATTTAGTGATAATTTCGAACATTGGTTCTTCCGAAGTATGATCAAAATGAAATTTACGTTTCTTGTCTCAAGTTTAACTAAGTTTGCCTCTTGACAGTGTATTGCCATCTTTATAAGAAAGAAGGAACACCTCTCGACAATCGAATTTGATGCGGTGTCATATATTTCCTTACAAAAGGGTTCTTGG
>ERZ1740056.96-NODE-96-length-12261-cov-6.911929_pt1 | contig 12261 bp, 15 predicted proteins | sample MGYA00581746_ERZ1740056 | MGnify/ENA primary metagenome ERZ1740056 (study PRJEB43018, sample SAMN04849745) | marine metagenome | isolation source: floating plastic debris | place: Pacific Ocean | collected 2008-09-01 | study: EMG produced TPA metagenomics assembly...
CCCAAGGCGATATCTTGCATTTTTTGGCTTTTAGATATGTTGTAGAACACTATCAAGACTAACAAATTTCAGGATTTGGTAGTTCCAGCAAATAAGCGTTGTGTCATAGAACCCTCAATTTTGGTCTAAAAGTGGTCATTTTTGATGAATTTCTGCAGCCAAATCCTGAGCCGTAGGATCAGAGGCTGATATGAATGCTAAGATTAATATGGTCACAGATGTCTTTTTTAGTGACTGACACGGGCTTTTTTTGGATATTTGTCAGCAAACTCTTCACATAGTTAAAAAGGTCCCAAAACTACCAAAAACGCAGCATAAATAGACTGCATAAAAGCTAATTTTTGAAGACACTTTTTGAAGACACCAAAACACACACCGCAGAGTGAAATTGAATTTCCAAGAGAATGCATGAAAAATTAGTGACACACACGGACTTTTTCTTTTATTTGTCTTTGAAGTAAAGATATACTACATGCAAAACGCTGTGTTTGACTTTCATTGTTGAGTTTAGCCCTGCTTGTCCATTGTGTTTATATGTCAGCACAGTATAAATAGCATTATATCACGCACAGAGCATTAACAGACCCATTGCTACGCGTGTTTATTTTGGCTTCCAAAATCCCCCCTAATATCCCAAAATTATAGGCAAGCAGAAATAAGTGAATTTACTAGCTTTACTAAATCAGCTATTACGAAAACAATGGCGGAAACTCGGTTAAATTCCGACTAGCGGTTCTCAACTTAGCCCATAAAGCGAGATATCACCTTAAAACCAACAGAAAAGCATAAATGGATGGATTTCCAACATAACTATGTACATTTATGTATGATGAGCAAAACTGAAATCGCAAGGTTCTTGACATGTAAAACCCCTGAGAAGGCATCTTACTGTTTTAGCTTGTTTCTGATCTTTATAGAAGGAGACGCTAGTATCATTGAGGATGGCGTATAATTTGTCCCATGTCCTGTGACTAGCCTTAGTTCCAGTATTCTCCCATTCGTGTTTCCTCTGAATGGGACCCTCCAATCGCGCTTTCTCTGGGGCATCTCCTGTGCCTGAAAGGACATGGAGTCATTATTTCTCCTTTTTTTCAAAAACCAATGGGAAATGATGCTCGGATGTTACCAAGCTTGCTGCAGTTATTATATTTCAAACAGAGTGTCAAATATGTACAAGAGAAAGGCAAGCCTAAAATGGAAGCACACAGACATAAAAACTAGCAAAACGGGACCAAACATCACATGCAACAAGAGCAAAATAGTATGATAGGAAAGTACATGTATTGGTGAGCCTTCACAGTTTTTAGGGTAAAACTTTGGAAGAGAAGCATCACCTAAACTCCATCATAATAACAAAGAAAAATCAAACTAAGGTTCCAACCGAGTAAATGCAAAACCATAATGGGGGATATAACTGGTTGGGAGAAATAGGCACCAGCACCACATGGATAACCTTTCTTACTCTGAGGAGGTTGTTCTGATGCGCCAGCTGCAGAAACACGTGACGTATCCAGAGAGGAGTCAGGCTGATCAGAGGAAGTTGTCGTAGACGACTGATTCATAACATCAGCTGGCTCTGAGTAAATCACACAGACAGCATGGTGCAGGTAATCATTACAAGAATTTCAAATGGTAAATCATGCAATTAAAATGCCATGAGGCGGTAAACAGGGCAGCAGAAGAAAGGGGCAAACTTCAGCTTTGTTGGGGTGCAACTGCAGACTGCAATGGGGGGAGAAAATCTCGGGACAAAAGTTCATTTCAAAACAAAGAATAAGCTACGCATATAGACGGGACATGCAAAGACGAAATTCTATAATCTGTTATCAAAACAAGAAATGGATGAAAAAATGATGTGCTCTCCTGATTCCTCATTATTAACAGTATTGCATACATGACATTTGCTTTGCGATAACATGCTTGACTCAACTGCACACATTGACAAAACCAGGAGCAATCTACCACTGATCTTAACTTCTATCATGAAGTGACATACCTTCTGCTTGTGGAGTTGGAGCTGATTCTTGGGTAGAGACTGATTGAACAGGCTCCACCTCTTCCTGTACAGGGGCGGGGCTTGCTGATTCTGTTTCTACTACTTTCTGTGGCTCCAACTCATCTCTATAATCGACAGCAACAATGTTTGATCAAAGGAACATAATATATACTTCAAGTGCCTTTTGAGGTGCAAGGACTCTTCTTTGGTGGGCACTGGCATGTATAGGATTAGGGTATGTGAAAGTGCAAAGTTACCTTCTTATTATACCCAGCATCAACTAATAAGTTCGTTTTTTGACTTGGTAATGATCAGCCTATCACTGTTTCCACAAAACGGATAATTTAAATGTTGGCAGACAATTTTGTCGTTGTGATGTGGGTCATGGGAACTGACTACATTATCACAATGTTGGCATAGGGCCTGATAATGAGTTGTTAATTAAGTTTATACCTTTCTTCTTCTGGAGGTGTGAAATCTTCTATATACTGATCTCGTACAGATGGTTTAGACTCTAGAGTTCCATCTTCTTTCTGTTTCTCTCGCAACTCGAGCTGAAGAATTGAAAATGATTCATGATTTCTATGGTAAGCTGAATCATTGCATACGTGCATTTTGTACAATCATTTCAAACGATGACACCATAAACGAGCATAGGATTCAGTCAGATGATCAGGGACTGGAGTTGGGACAATTGTACATTGCTGAACAAGAACCTTTTCATTTGCAACATAGAAATCACCAAATCTGCAAACATATCTTGATGGAGTCTACGAGAAAATGCAAATGAAACAGTTGTACAAGGCAACAGCCTTATGGAAGCTTGTGCATCTGTAAAGAAATAAATAGCAACTAAATCGTTGTGAGATCGTGCGATAAAAGCGGCGACTGGTGTGATGAAAGCCTGTCACCCCGGCGTTGGTTTAGAAGATGAGCCCTCTGAGCAGTCATCAATGATGAGAGTCTTCTATGGAAGCTTGCGTGCTGTGATCAGTCACTCATTCAGGAAGCGAAATCAAGCATGGGTGAAAGCAATCAAAAGTAGGATATGCGTGGTCATGGGTAAGCTCCAAACACCGAAATCACTGCAAACCATGTCTGATTAATAGAATGTTATCACGCCACAAAAACAGGGGCACATCAGCTGAGCACACACTCAATATGGCTCTTACAGGAGGTGATTGGTCAATGGGAAGGTCAGCTGACACCACAGGAGATGCTGATTGGTCAAATGGGAGGTCATATGACTGCAAAAGCTCTTGTGATTGGTCAGTAGACAGTTCAGCTGATTTGTGGACTTCTACCTCTGCAGTTCTATGCTGATCACTGAACACATCAGATTCATCTCTATTATCACCGCTGCTGTGAGATGAGACACTGTCAGCAGCGCTGTTGGCAGGTCGGAGATCACGTATGTCATCTGGCAGGTCATCAAGTGAGTAGTCGATGCTACCCTCACGCGAGCTGTATGGCTCTTTGTGAGCTATGAGAGAGCTGCGTGATTGTGTCTGTGTTGAAGGTGCTACTTGAGAGTCTTTGTTCATCTCTCTCAGCTCAAGCTACTCGTAGTGAATGAGCAACAATAACAACAAGTGTTACAACATGCATAGGGTGGATAGTGAAAAAACACTTCATGCACTACATGCAGGAGCTACCAGGTAGTGACAACATGCAAAGCTATAGGAAGTAAAACATGCATGGAAACAAAACCACTGAAAGTTAAAAAAACTGTATATTTCTTGACAACAAACCCAGTCACATCAATGACTGTGATGTGGGTGGGCCTGTCAATAGGAGATGCAGTGTTGCCAATGTCACAAATATGAACTCGCAATTTGTAATTGCATATTTGTAGAGGAAAGGAAAACCCAGCACCTCATGCAGCTGTAAACTTGCATGATTACAATAAAACTTCAATACAACAAAAAATCATAAACATGGGAATCACAGCACACAGTTCTATGGACATCAATATGTTAAAGAGATCACTGCAGTTTAATTAGATATTTACCGTTGTGAGCCTTTCTAGAGCAAGGAACCTGTCTTCTTGAGCCAAAGCTGCCTTTTCAAATGTCTCGTGTCTCTTAATGAGGTTCTCCACAGCATCCAGGTTCTCGCCGAGGTCCTGGTTACCAATGTATGCATCTTGAGCGAGTAACCATGCTTCAGCAGCATCTGAGTCTCTAGCAAACTGGTACACCTCCAAAACTACAAGCAAATCGCATCACATGACAAGAATGTTTTCCAGGAAGCAGGACGGCAAAACACAAGGGAAAAAAGGTTAGGTGATGTGAGAACCACTGATGTGAGCACGCTCATTTTCTTCTTTTGTTTCCAAAATCCAGCAGACTCTTCAAAATGTAAGATGTACTTGAATCGAAGTTATAAAATTGAAGAAACTGCATAATCGTCAAAGAAATTTTTTTTCATGGCATTTTTTGAAATTGACAAATGCAGCGATCAAACTAAGATCGTAAATTTAGATTGATTAATACATATCAGTTCAAAACAGATTAATCCTGTTGTATCCAAAAAAAGGCATACCTCTACTATATAATAGCAACTTCTATAAGTGTATTTTCAAAACTAGATATCTTACTAATTTGTAGGTATTCCCATTTATCATCCCATTGCTGCATCATATCTCCGCGCTTGAACTGCAATTCCATCAGTTTAGCTCTGACTTCATTAGATCGATAATGTCCGCGACCAAGTATATCTTTGCCTAAGTTTATGCAGATGGTAAAGTTCTCATCTCGAGCATCTATTTCTGCCCTCAAGCTCTGGTGATTGTTCATAAGAAGTTCCACGCCAGACACATCTCTGTGAAAAATAATTCAATAACTGTTACAGATATCCCAACGCAAACTTGAAATGTACCGCGACCAATCATAAGCACACCATCACTTATATATATTTTAGGTATTTTTGAGTAATTTGTTGCCACATCCGCAGGAAAAAAGAGTAATGACCATCAAAACTGACTGAGAGAATAAATGTACGACCTCTAAATAGAAACGTAATATACTAAGATAAGAAAAATTTCGTAGAATAGTATCATTAGTGTGTGTTAAAAGCATACCCACAATCCAATCTCTTACTCAATTATGCAATCATCAACTGAGTGTGCCTAAGAAATCCAAAATAATGCATTGTGGGACAATCTTTATAGTGCCCCATTGAATGCTCTAAGTCTAATTCGATTGACATGTTGTAGGCTCATTGTTGCCGTCACCTTGGTTTTTCTTGTGTCTTCATCTGTAGTAGTATATCACTCATCCACATAGTGAGATCCAGACACATGGCAAAGAATCTGTAGAGGTCTGAGGCATCCAACAAGCTCTGCTTTCTGGCATCTACAGCCATCTGTAAGTTCTTCCAGGCGTCAACCACTTCCTGTTCACGGTCTCTGATGTCTGTCTGTTTGTCTCCAGCGTATGCGGCTACTAAGCCAACAGCCTCTTCTTGAACTTTTTGCACCTTGAAATAAAATGAAATGAAAGAGCAGGTTTAATGCAGCACTAGAATTAGTTAAACAGTGTTGCTATACAACATTATTGTACTTGTAGTATCATATCTGAATAAAAGAATCTGATGATTTTTGGGAAACAATTGAGGTCAAACCAATTTACCTGTTCTCCGATATTAATAAGATCGTTCTCGAAAGTTTCATGTTTTCGTTGTAGAGCTTCCACACTGTTGATATCTCTACCTAATTCCTCGGGTATGCTGTTCTGCTTTTCCTGTAAACAGATTTACATAATTTAATTCAAATTTAATTTTTGCCGACAAATTAATACCTCTAAGCTTGCATAGGGGTTTATTATAATGTGAATAATTGATTTCTGAAGAGAAGATGCTAGTTTTATTTTATTTTTTTGAAAGACAGTTAGTTGGTGGGGTCAATAAAAATGGAATAACGCTAATCATAAACATTTGTAATATTATCGATACGTTTATGAGACAAACTCAAAACAAACAATTGAGCAGATTCTCCTACCACAAGCAGCTTTGCAAATAATCTTTATCAATTCAAATTCACACCCCATCCAAGTGTAGCTAAGCGGACATACCAGAATCCTGTCCAGCGTTTCTTTGCAGTCATGGAAAAATCTGTGAAGTTTCCAGCTGGCATTTAGATGTTGTGTTCTTGTGTCTATCAATTCTAACAGATCCTGCCAAGCTTCATTAACACCATCCTAAAAGACCAGAGATACATCATGTCGATTGCAACCATAAATCACCTATAAGTTTTCTATCAAATCTTCCGTAGCCTCAATACATTGCTCCAAGTAATAATATCTTAATTTTTGAAGAAAATCATGAGGTTGCATCGCATCCCAAGAATGTAACAAAAATGATTAACTGCGCTACATGTAAAAACCGCATTATTCTGTATATTTAGGCTAGATGAACAATATTACAAGGTGGAAAAAATGCCCAGAAACATAACTGGGTGAGTGACAAACATCACTAAAACCAAAGAAATAAAATTTTGTATATTTCAAAAAACAACCTTACCTTCCATTGTGCAATAGTAGCAGCATCACTATGCCCACTATCTATCAACTGATCACAGATATCATTAGCTCGTGCCACTCTCTCTTCACCGATAGTCTTGGTGTCTTTGGCAAAGTCTTTAAATCTATCCAGCAGCATCTGAAGTAAGTAATTACACAAATTTGAGCACAATAAGTATTTTCCGTTTCAAATACTGATACATTATAAGCCTAATCACCTCAATTTGGTTGACCTGCAAATTGCTTCCATGATTTGCAGTAATTTTTTAAGAGTTGTTGCTCATCGCAATCATTCTAATCCAACTACTGATTATTTCAAGTCCACTACCAACAAAGCACCAAATCCTAAATAATTCAAATGATATTGAAAAATTAAAGCCTTGTAAACTTACGCTGACATGTTCGAAGTCTTGTCCGAGTTCATGACTACCAGCGACGACTTCCCTCTCAGCTATCCATTGTTCGAGGTCGTCGACTTCTCTGTTCAGCATGTACAGCTTCAGTGTCTCTTCTAGCTTATTACGTCTCTCGTTAGTCAGATCCTTCAGACCTGCATATAGCTTATCTACCTGTAATGTTATGTAACCGAAAAACAAAAGTTAATGTAATGCCACCACATTTCACTATGTTAACAAAAAATTAATTAGTTATTGTAAACTTATGAAAAAAAAAACTAATGATAGTGTAAATAATAGAATTGAATACGGATGTTAACAATATTCCCACAATGCAATTCAAGACCGGAATTCCCATAACTACACGGTGACTATCATCTACGCTTTCATTGACTAAGAAATCCAAAAATGCATTGTGGGATACTTTTTAACATGTGTTGATGGATCTTTTCTTGCTAGCGCTTATATTTGCATTTGCATATTCCTTTTCATCCTATAAAAAAAAACATTTTCATAATAGAAGTTGTTACTTTTGAGCCAATTCTACAAGCCACGCTCAGATACAAGCTGCATGGCTTCTTGCCATGAACTTAGAAGTAGTGATCAGTCAAACTATGTTACCTGAGCCTGACGTCTGGCTATGTTCTCTTTCTCAGGACTTTCAGCATCTATGAGCTGAGTGGCTCTATCATTGAGATCTCTAACAGTGGAGGCAAAATCATCGATCGTCTTCTCTACTGTGTTATGCTTCTTCAGCTGGTTGGCGGCACCAATCTCATCCTAAAGTGAGAATACATGAAAATGTGAAACATAATAAATCTGGGTTAACATAAAATTTGTTGTATGCATCAGTTAGTTTTTAGAACAATCAGCAAAAAGAAAAAAGGTTTTCTGAGAAAAAGTTGAATTTTGTAGGCCAAAAGACAACTGCAACTGAAGACAATAATGATAGCTACAATGGTGCATTGTACTGACTCGATTTATAAATACGACTACAAGACAGTATTCCAATGTTGCAATAAATGTATAATGATGTGGTGAGATTGATTAATTTTGGAAAACTACTTTCAAGAAGCGGGATTGGCAAAACAAGAGCCTATAAATATGTCATGTGCTTTTTGTGGATAGGAGGGAGTTACCTTAGCTCTCTCATCGGACATTAGGAAAAGTTCTTGTTCTCCCATGAATGCCTCAGCCTCTGCAGCATCAAACAGATACTGTTGAGCGACCTCGCTGTCGTCAAGTCGTGACGTCCTGTCTGCGACAGCACCCTTTAAGTCATCCCACTCAGCCATGAGCTGATCAATCTTATCCTGAAAGTTATCTGCCTGGGGATAATCTTCCTCGATCATCTGTCGACCATTGTCACATGTCTCCAGCACCTGCCATATAGAAATAACACCACTACTGTCACAATGGCTGTCAAACCAACTGTGGTGTCAACTGTCAAGCTTTTTACAGAAATAGAAAGAAACTGATGTGTCAAGTAAAGCCACTGTCATTGTTACAATTGTCACAAGGGTGTCTAAAATTTTCAACACGAGTATGCTCTAAGATTTAAACACAGAATCATTCCTTCAAACTACTCAACAACCTGAAAAAATTGTCTTAAATTCCCTGTTAATATCTATCTTAAACAGCAAGCCTCTAGCTAGAACATTTTCTCAGACGCACCTGGGGTTCATGATTGTCAATTTCAGTGGCAAGTGACTGGTTTTTCTTCTGCAGATTTTGTACACTCTGTAGACTGCTGCCGACATTCTGGTCTTGAGCTATCGGCATACGATCCTTAATCCACAAGTTCTCATCCTCCACATCACGTAAGAACTGATGTACACGCTTAGCTCGGTCCAGATTTCGCCTGAAATAACACATGACATTTATATGTTAATAATTGTGCCAGAGAAGTATTTTGTCATTAATATGATCCAAACATGATTTTGATCACTGGCAATCACACTTGTAGATGTCAAAGCCTTGCACAACTTAGATGGAATATTAAACAAGCATAGATTCTCTGAAACCATTAAAATTGATTGTGATAATAGATTTTGTGGATACGTTCCCTAAATTTGAAGTTTATTTTGGCCGAGGAGTCGTACAACCATATTCCTGGTTTGAAACATTCCTTACCATTAAATATGGGCAGCGATAAGTACCACTTAAAGAAAATGTTTTTTATCACTATAATCGCTAAAGCTACCTTCTCTCTTGAATAGGAGCCTCCAGGGCGTTTATCCTCTCCTGTACGGCTACCTTCTTAGCCTCGATAGTTTCAATCTGTACAGGATCCTTCAGATTCTGTACTTCACATTCCAGCATGGCTAACTGCTCCTTCTTAATCACCATGTCACTCTCCAGTTGCTAATTTATAAATCACAATGGTTATTTTTAAACCCAAGGTATTCATGTACCATGAGTTATCTTTTCCTTGACCAAGAAGGGACAACTGCTAACTAATTGATATGCCATTCATGATGGCCAACGATCAAATTGTAATACGCCTATAATATTTGACCCATTGATGCCAATACATTATCCCAGAATAACAGACTCCTAGCTGACATTCTAAGGTTTCTAAAAATAAACAACAGGTTTTTGTCATACTGTTTTGCTCAAAATACAATAAGGGAAGAACAAGACTATTTCAAAGATTTGGCTTACGTTCTGCTTGTTGAGATTAAGATTGACAGTTGTGAGGTCAGTGCCGACATCACCAACAATAATCTGACTCTCAATGTCAGCAAGATAACTGTCGACATCGTCGCAGCCCTGCTCGAATACTATGTGTCTGTTAGCATCAAACAGTCTCTCTCCCTTATCTTTAGTACAACTCTCTAATTCATCCCACTGTGACACTAATCCTTCCAGACGCGGCTCAACCTATCAAATGTGACACATAAGCTTAAAACAAACTGCAAGAACTGAGGTGATTTCTTCTGAAGAAAACTCTCCGATGAATATCTACGTTCCATCTAGCTCAACGCAAAACATGGGCAACATTTCCAGAAGAGCATCAAATTTGTACATAGAAGCACAGGTACTCCTTTGGTTTTCTTACAAAACAACTCTCTCACCTTCAACAAACCAAACTCAAACAGTTTGGAGATTCAATAATCCAGGGTATTTGTGTGATATCAAAATGCATAACATAACAGTACAAGAGTTAGCTTATAGAAATCACCTACCACTTCTCTGCTTTCTGGTTTCTCCTCGATCAGCTTGGCAGCCTTGTTCTTCAGTTTTTCCAGTCTGGGTTTATTGGCAGCTATCTCTGATTCAAAGGCATTGTGTCTCATATATTTACTGTGGATGTTCTTGGCATCCCTGAAAATGTGAAAGACAAGAGATGAAAAGAGTGTGAACAGATACTATACGATACTTGGGTAATTAATTGCTTTCTGGCACTGGGGAGTATTTTATTTGCTTTGTCAGCCACAACATCCAGCATCGCTCGGGAATGAGCTTGACAAAACAGGGACACATTTGCGTTCATGCATCATTTCAATACCAAATACCCAGCAACAAGGTCGCGAAACATGTGAACTGCAGTAGTATGGTGAAGCTGCACTACCTCTCATGTATTATGTTGTACGTGTGGGACATTGAATTGACAGAATTGCTATAAAAACAGGCAAACAACAGCAATGTTAATGTGGTGATATCATCACAGTGGTATTTTATTTGAGTTTGTGAACATGATGATGACATGATATTCACATTCCATTGTAGCAGCAGGGTGAAAATTACCTCCTTAGTACTTTACGTAACAGCTGACTAATAAAGTATTAACTTTAACATTTTTCAAGGCTTTAATGGTATTGAAACATGACGTAGAGCATTGACACATAAATTGCAAATGTAGGGTTAGTAGGTTCACCAGTCCAGCTATCTGAGAATAAGTTTCAGAGGAGTGGAAGGAAGACATGTATAAAATATCCAAGCCTGGCATTTAATGAGAAGGGGAATTTAAATAATGTTTTCCTTCCTGTATCAAATGTATGTCAAAATTTTCATTGGGTATACATGGACTTGATTATGCCTTATACTAAAACATACGAACGTAAATAAATAACTTAGACATGATACGTCTATTTGACAGAAGTTACATACCTGTAAGTTTCATCCTGAGCTGCGATCATCTTTTCTTCGAGCCATTCCTCTACATCATCACAGTCAGCCATGAACTGCTGCACAGCGAGTGTATCATACAGCTTAGCTAGCTGCTGCTCTGCTCTCTCTCTATTAGCTTTACGTCTCTCATCCAAATCAGCTGCTCTCTTCTGATTCTGTGCAACATATACGGTACGAGTGCGAAGATACGCTGCTACAGGGGAGGACAATTCTAAATCAGAACGGGCCAACTCCCATTGAGCAATGAGATAAATACATGTATATGCATCTTATTGTAGGGAGATCAGTGTAGCACACAAATTTTTAACTGCTTATTAGGCAGAATGTTCAGGCTGTAAATATAGGATGGGGTATTGGCATATGAATGCGGCAGGATCCATCAACAACTCTCATATTTAGGTCAGAGCACTTTCTGCAGTGTCTGGCAAATATAATATGGCATTTTTTAGCTCATGTAATCCATACCTTCTAATGGTGCAAATTGGAATTAAACTGCTACGAGTCCTCGACAAACTTTTCGTTTCTTGGGGATTTATTGGGCTAATATTAACACAACCGACCTTATCAGCGTTATAGTGATCCTCATCAGCCAGCTTGTCAGCGTTTTGTAGGACACCATTTATCTTCTCATCATTAGCATCCATGGTATTCATGAAGCCTTCCATCTGTTTAATGGCATTTTCAGCCTGCTCCAATGAAGTCTGTAAAGATAAATAAGACAAATTCTAAACTTCTATTCCAGAAAGTAACTAGAAATTTGAAATGGGTAGAGGAAATATCATGCAAAATCATGAACTGAAGGTCATGATCCCAACAAATCTTCTCCAGTCAACATCCCAAAGCCGGATGTGATCTAAAGCAAACAACACTGATCAACCTCCATAAGTATACAAAGAATAATAGCATATAAAAAGGAAACATTAACATAGCAATTCCATCATTTTATAGAGATTCCACTGCTAACAATAATTGATGATTAATAACTTTGTCAGAAAATTAGTAAAACACACCAGCAAATATCTAATAACCTATAAAGATCAACGAACATGCCTCATACAACAGGCTACCTAGTAAAATAGTTATTTTAGTAAACACTCTTCTCACAAATAAAATTACGAATTCTTAATAATGTGGGGGACAAACCCTCTTATACTTTTTTAAAAAGCCATACTGGGTTCAAGGATCAGAATCAGACGGGTTTGTAGAACAATTTTTT
>ERZ1740056.97-NODE-97-length-12227-cov-19.230940_pt1 | contig 12227 bp, 10 predicted proteins | sample MGYA00581746_ERZ1740056 | MGnify/ENA primary metagenome ERZ1740056 (study PRJEB43018, sample SAMN04849745) | marine metagenome | isolation source: floating plastic debris | place: Pacific Ocean | collected 2008-09-01 | study: EMG produced TPA metagenomics assembly...
TGAGATAGTCCAGGGTAAATAATTATGATTTGCTTAGATTAATAGGACATAGTCCTAGTTGAATGAAAAAGTTTTTTCTTGTGTCCATTTTGTTTCAATATATGGCTTGGTACTAGTATCAGATGAGTAGTTTGATGACAAAAAGTCTACTGTCCGATGTAGATATTTACCTTCCAAGGGAGGCATTCTTGTCTTATTTGTACCCTGCTATCGTTACCATGCTAGGTGTGATAGACACTGCATTCATTTCGGTATACTGCTAAAAAATTTGCATGTGTAGAAGCTCAAAAATCAAGATTGAAATCGATGATCTGAAAGTACCCTGTAGCAGCATTACATGCATTATTTTGCTTCATGTCAACTCATTCATATTATTTATCCAGGATGGAGACTATGTCTACGAGCCTTGCCGTATGCATCAAAAAAGATACGAGTATTATTAGAGACTTTGCTATCCACAAAGTTTGCATTAGAGAATCAGTGCACAACATTGGTGTTGGTGTATTGAGTGGACATTTAGACTGTGGTGATGGCTTCATGCATACGATATCACTTCACCAGTCTGATTCTAAAGAAGAACATGATGAACCAATGGCTGCATCCTCTACACTGTCTGGTGATTCTCATTCTTCATTCATCGATCTGACTACCGAAGATACTGATGATGCATCAAATTCTCAATCAAAGAAGAACCCCGAGTCATTGTCTAGCTGTGAAAGTAGACCTACACTGTCACCACCTGATCAACTATCATTCAAAGTAAGTTGATGTTATCATTCTGTTGGTTTCATATGGATCAATTATTTGTCCTTGAATAGGCCCTATTGTAGTCTATTCCGATTGCATCATTACGTTAACTCTAAACCCTGCTCTGATTTTGTTTACATTTCAGTGCATACATGTATCGCCACCTGGAAATTTTGGCCAAAACTTGTCCAAGGGGGACTGGTGGAGTCAACAAGTCATTCAATTGCCAGTTCGGCCTGCACCCAACCCTAGGGAACTAAATCTGTCCATCATTTATATATTTTCATGTATGTCAGAAGTTGAAATGAAAAAGTGCAAATTGCATTCACATTGAGAAAGATGACAGGGAATACTTCTGAATGATGGCCAATCACTGAGTACAAATTTCTCTTGTGTTCATAATGTTCATATTACCCCGCCCATTTCAAAAAACATTACAAATGACAGTGGAACCACCCAGATTGTGTTTTAAAGTTCCTCAGTGTGATAAATAATGAAAAACGTACAGATTTAAACTCCTAATCCTAATAAAAATGACTATCTATACAAGTTAATAATACTCCATGAGGTGGTCATATTACCTCAGGTTTGGTTTTGAATTATCTTCCATTGTAGCTTAAAAAGTGTGATGATCTATTAGTTGAGGCAAAGCGGTTTAGTTGAGGGGCTGCAAGATCATTCTTCCATGTATTTTGAAACTACATGCAAAATAAAATGATTTAATATCATACAATAAAGAAATTATGATCATTTGAAAAGACATGTTTGTATTACACCGGCTTCCCCTTCCTCCAGGTAAACCTGTCTTGTTAGGACGAAAATTCCAATACATGCTGTCAGACGGAAACGCATTCCCTATAGGCCTACAGGCTTTTAGACTAAGTCATTCAATACTGCCCGTTCTATTCATAAATTTGCATTTATGCCCTTCCAACCCAGGGCTGATTCTTCTAAGTGAATATTTGATGTTCCACTGCACATATTGCTATGAATAAATATGGTGAAATCAGGCTACTATCAATGCAAATTGTCAATACTGGTATTGTGGACTTCGTAGCGTAGATATGCTGGGGTTTTGGCATCATGTAAAGGTCTCAAGTGGGATAGAGACTCACTGAATTTAACACACCTCAGGAGTATATTATATACACTATATTAATGCTATTTTAAGGTTTCTTCTGAACGTGGTAAGGAGGGGATGCTAGTAGACCCTGCGACTACAATACAAGAGGCAAAAGTATTTGGTAGTTTTCTGACCATAATCATAAAGTCAGGAAGACCCTGGAAGGCAAAGCCAGCGAGAAATATTCTCCTAGAGATGATGCAGGCTGGACATAAACCTCAATATCTAGAGTATAAGTCCAAAGCTGGAGGAGAAAATCATCTGAAGGCCTACAATCACCTTATTGATGTTCTGAAAGAGGAAAAGGCCGGCTTCACACCACAGCAGAAAAAGGCCGGCTCTCGGTTCTTGGAGTTACTGTGGAACACTCTGTGGAAGGTAGGTTCCTTTGTATAGTTGCAGCTGCTGTTCATTGATAGTTGTAGCTTAGTGTTATTGATGTTGGTATTCCCGTACATAAAACGTCTGCTCTGGTTTGTATTGCTGCATCCAACAGAACACAGCGATTTAGCTCCATGATAGTATCTCAATTATCGTGTTCATTAGGCCTACACTCCATCACAACAAATAACATTGACTCTTTGCCACATCATATCTCCAAGATTTCACCCGCCTCTATTATGTTGTTACCGATGCAGTTTTTTTTAAATCACTGCACTTCTATTTCAATCGTAGACATTGAGGTTTTCAATGCAGGTTTCAATGCCCTGATCGTTTTATAACAGCAAAATGATAGCTTTTATTTTGTGTTCAGATAGATAAGCCCTTGAGTCAAATATGAGTTTTTTACATTTGTGTCATTGTCAATGTGGCAAGCATTCTATGAGCAATGATGATGATGGAACATTTTGTTTTACAGCTTGACCCTCATCAGGAAGTGAGGAAATTTAAATTTCCAAAACTGTTTTTGAGAGTCAGTGGTTGCAACAACCCAAAAGCGTATAAGAGCAAGGCCACACAATTAGATCAGGCGGACCTTGTGGACAGACGAATGAAACTGGAGGCTTACTATCACATGGTAGGCAAACTTTGACAAACTGTCTTTTCAATGACAATAGGTGCCAATAGCAATATCGTGTACTTGTGTTGTGAATCTGCAATGACCACGGACAGGTAGTCATAAACTGACAAATCCACAGAAGACCATGTTGTTTTGTTTTGGATCAGTTTACACTTAGAGGGCAAACAACAAAACATTGTAAATGTAGGCATCTTTGAGTTCAGCCCTACAGAGAGAAAAGCAGAATCTTAACATTTTACCAGCTAAAAGATAGACGGGTACATATGGTGAGCTATGCACGCGTTTACTGGTACCAGCCGCGACTCTTACCCTATTCCTAACTAGTTATTTTGAAATGTCAAGCTAGTGTTTTCATCCATCTGCAGCATAAATTAGGATGAGAAGCCATTCATTTTTAGGGAAGCTTTACTATGTAATATTTGGCTGTTTCTCATACATTCTGTCCTGATCTGGATTGCATTAGGCCTTTCGTTTGCAATGCTTGTCGTTTTTATTGATTTTAACTATGAGCCTTGCTACCAAAAATATCCATAATAGCTTGGGCCAATTAAATATATTGCCAATGCCCCATATAGGCTACATTGTCATTCTTTGATTATTGCTTGGAGTGTGCATTGTCGCACAGTTTACTATGTGGTGTACTAACTATTGACAACCAAAGCAGATTTGTCTCAATCACTGAACCCAGCGCTGTGTGCTATTCTTGCATTGTCTATCCAGTGTTTCTTCTTGTAAGCATTTAAATGACAGTTGCTAGCCAATTCTCCGGACTCTGCTCTTCTCCTTCATTTCAGGGCAGATGAGTCAGGCCCTGGCTACAATGTGCTCTAATTTTGACCTCGGTGACCCAGAAACAATCAGCTTTCTTTCGGCATAGAATGGTGAAAATAGTGTATACAGTGCATGTGCTGCTTTCCACCATTATAACTCTTGACTAGACACTGATAGTTTATTTTGGTGTTTCTTTATTTTAGGGCTGGATGGAGACTGATAGTTTCAAGAACATTAAGGAGGCAGTCAATGATATAATCCATCTCCTGGAGAAATTAAGTAATACACTCAAGGTGTGTAACCACATTACAAAACCTTTCATGCATGACTGGCAAGTAACACAATGGCAGGGTGTGTGCTACCAGGTTCCCAGATGGCTATCAAAGGCGCCAGAATAAGTAGTAAAAATTTAGTAGCTGATTTGATCACAGTTGTATTACTTTGCAAGCATTGGAGTGCAGTTGGCGAGGGTTCATTGTATTGAAGCTTATAGCGCCATCATGATTTTTATCTGATGTCTCCCAATTAGGAATTCGGTAGGCAAACAGCACTGCTGGTCTCCAATTGTGACAATGATTTACATGTAAGAATCTTCCTAAAATCATACTAGTCTGTCATTGCTTGCCATTCTTGCCAATCTGCTGACCAGTAGCCATGATTTTTTGCTAGCTGATTAGGAGAATCTACAGCTCCCCAATTATGCCTCACATGAGACAGTAGGGCCCATAGACTATGAGCAGTCAGGTTTTAAAAATTATTGGTAGCAAATCTTATATGCTAGCCTAAACCACAGCTGGATGCTCACATATTGGATTTCCCATGGACTTGGCACTATATGCATAATTGTGGTGCACACTCTATATAAATGTTTGCTCTAGGACAATACGTATCAAATATTATCAAATAACATAACTCCATGTAGTATGGAAATATATGATCAACGAGTTGCAGGATACATCTATTTAGAGTAACGCAGAAATGAAGCCGGCATGGCTGTTACCAGTTCGGAGTTATGTTGAGATTTTCAAGTGGGGTTTGGGGATGACTAGCCTAACCCATAGGCCAACCTTGATACCAAAATTTTTTGTGTTTGTGTATTAGAAAAGTTTGCCATGAAAAACTCTCTATGAGTGGGACTTGAACCCACACCCTCTGTGATTGAGCTTGCTGTCTCCCTCGCTAACCACTTGCCACGCCACCGTGTGTGGATACTCCAATGGCAATCAGCTGGCTTTTAAAACAAAGCAATTGAATTACTAGCCTTGTGTTATTGTTTGCGACAAGGTTGTGGGTTTGAATCCAGCCACAGCCAAATGTTTTTTTATTTGAATGTTTAGTTTAGGAAAAGCTAATGGTGCCAAGGTTGGCCTAATGTTTAGGCTAGGAGATGTCAGGCGTGAGACCTGGAGTATATTTAGTTGCCTTGGAGTTTTTAAAAATTTGTCATGGTAGCAAACTGTAAATCTTTTAAGGATTTAAGGTTCCAATAGACAGGCGTCAGAAGGCAAGATGTGTTCTTCCAGATACGACCTGGTATAGGAGCAGTGAGCACATCTAATTTTTTTTTACATTATAGGCTGATGCATTCAGAACTGCTGACCATCAGCAGGCTGTGAAGACTGGAAAGAATTTTGGGGTGTTGAGCTTGCCTGTATCAAAGAATCTAGTGGATAAGTCGCTCTGGAGCGATGAAATTCGACAGGCAGGTCTGTACCAGCCGGTATTGATCAATGACATGCTACCAAGCGATCCCATGCAGAGGCACCAGGCCCTCAGAAGAATCAAGGAGCATGGATACATGACTCCCACATGCCTCTTCTCTCAGACTCATACTGGATCGGTAGTAAACATGCATTTCCTGTGGAAGACTGAGGAAACTGTGGACCAGACTAAGCAGGCTCAGGCTATACAGATAGTACAGGATAAACTTCCGCAATATCATACCAGAGCCATGCGGCAAGACTTCCTTCTAGCTTGCTCAAAGCTCAGTGTCAACCCAATGCATGCCCGAAACTTGTATGCCATAGCCACAGACGATTCAAGTGCTTCTACCAATGCAGCCACGGCAGCCATCGATCAGCGAGTCATGGACTTCGTCCAACTAGAGGATCCAGACATAATAATGGACCTCCGAACTGTCCATGAAGTCAGCTCAAAATTTGATGAATTTTTTGAGAAGACAAAAGAAGTTATTGAGGAGACCATTGGGCACGCGGTTGACGAGAGGAGGCATGATGTTGTGACTCACTTGGCGACAGCTACTTCTGCTGCTGCATTGTACAGGTGCGGTAAATTAGGCTCATATGACGTATGAGATGATGTGAAATGAATATTGTTTGTTTAGTAATTATGCTCATTCTCATTGCTTACCCCAAGTCACACGACTAAATGATTATAAACACATTTTTTGTCCTGCCCTCCCTCATTATGTCATATAGTATCGGACATAAGTTGTGTCTCTTTCATGCCCTTTCCAAACTTGTGTTTGTTGCCAGGAAGAGCCAGTGCAAGACATCAGTTTATGCCCAAACAAATTTTCAGCCCGATATCGCTCTTTATTATTCTCGTACCTGTCCTTGTCCTGCGACATCACTGAAGCCCACCGTACCCAGAAAATTTACTCCACATCAGTCACCAGAGACCATCATCTTGTGAAACAGACCTAGGCACATGCTAATTATTGCTTATCGTAATTGTTTGCAATTATCTTTTGGTTATTGATCAAGTAGAATATATGAAGGTGAAGGCGTGTTTATCTAGTTAGTTACTTGACTACTATATTATTTATTTGTGTATGTACTGCTGCTGATATTGGTTGTTTTATTTATTTGTTTCCTCAGGACTGTCAAAGAGAAGGTAGCCGGGCAAGAGATTGCTGTGCCAAGCTTAGCTTGGTTCCGATATCAGTTTGAGCCCAGGAATAAACGATATCCATCCAGATTTACTGGCAAACTAGAGGTGAAACGCATGGTACAGCAGCGGCAGTTGCACCTGGACCATGAGGATTGCCACTATGCTAGTGCAGTGTACAGGTAACAAATATGCAGCCGATACTTATGATAGCTGCTGGGTCAAAATTTTAAATTTTTCACTCATACCATAAAGTCTGGTTCAGAAGTCCAAAGTCCATAAGCTTTGTATGCATCATAAGACTGGTGTCATTGGCAGCCAGGCAAAAAGTCATTAAAACTATGATAGCCAAGTTTAACTGATGTTCAATGATTGTGAAGGTGAATAGATGTTCCATTGCCAAGTTTAGGCATTTTCCACCAGATAACAGCTGCTACACGTAGGAAAGGTATTTATTTACCAAACTAACTTGGGGGCCTGTTTGAAAAATCACTTAAGAGCTATAAGCCCCGGCTTTTGAACCACAATTTACATTATTTGGCTGATGATTTCTGATTCAGGTTCATTTGAAGAATCAGAAATGTAATTCCCATTCCCACAAACAAATGAGAAATCGCACCACAATTTGTCCATTGTATGAAAGGGTTTCCGAGTTATTGTCAACTCTCTTGATTTGACCAAGTCAAAACTGATCAATAAATAGGCAATCTTTATAGGCAAAAATTGAACCCCTGTTACTTCATCAAAACCAGGGTTTGGTTACATAAAAAATGCGTATTCATAGGATAAATGTTTAGGCCTAATATTCTTGATAAGCCAGTCATTTCCCGTCGGTTGATATTTAGTAACATCTATCTGAGCTTGTCCTATTCTTTGTTCAGTTTGAAAATTTCAAACACGTACATGTATGTCATGTGGCCAGCTTTTATTTTGTTGCATCGCAGATACCTCAAGGAATATGCTTTAATGCTGAAGCCTCACACTCTCTTCTTATCACTTGATGACAAAGCCAAGATTAGCATTGGAGAACCTGACTTTCCAATTGCTGCAGTGACACGTGGGAAACAGGTAAGCTGTCATTTCCTCATGACACAAGAAATGGTCGATCATACATGTACATTATTATTTTATCGGCATTTATGAAAAAAACATTTCACAGGAAAAAAACAACAAATAGCAGTTTCCTTATCAGCAAAGCCATAGAATCGTCTGTAGTCCACAATAGTGTTAGATGACCGACACTTGACTAGCAAATTGATTTAACACTTTATTTTTTAACACAGACAGCATTGGCAACTTGTGCACCATCTAGGGTCAAGATCTTTTCCTACAATTTGAAATCACATACCGTGTTTTTGCTATTTGTAAAGGTTGTAGTTGCCAATGGAGTTACGGTTAAAGTCGGGGACCACGATTTTAGTAAATGCTCGCTGACTCCATCGGTTACTCTCAACATAGACATACCAGAGAAAATCTCCGACAGCTGGTATCGAGGAAACGTCACCATATCTCTCAAAGACACAACGTTCGAGCCATCATCCCCAAGTCGGCACATGGTCGAACTTCTTCAGCTACTGGATAAAGACTTCAATAACGACAAGCCCGTACTCTTCCTATATACTGATGGAGGACCAGATCACCGGTGTACGTTTCTGTCTGTGCAGCTGTCCATAATATACATCTGGCTCAAGAAGGACTTTGATCAGGTCATACTAGCTAGAACCCCTCCAGGAAATAGCTATAAGAACCCTGTTGAGAGGGTCATGAGCGTAATAAACTTAGCGTTCCAAGCTGTTGGTGTGATGAGGTCAAAGATGGACCCTGAGAACGAGAAGCGCATGAAAGGGTATGCATCAAACTGAAATAGTGTACTATCCAGAGTACAACTCAAAAAAGCAAAACGCTTTTTGCCTTTTTTAATCTCAGACAGTCCTGCACCGTGATTCTTATGTAGGTAACCAATGGTGGCAGGTGTTCAATTGCAGTCGGGCTCCCTTCCGTAGCCAGTAAGCAGATGAGTAAGGTATTTGCTATTCCTGCCCATGGTGCAGTGTCAAAAAAAATCAGTTGGGAAATCTAATAGACTGGAAAATGGCTATTGCCAGGCCCAATGAAAGCAAAAACTACCTCTCTTGACAATTCGAACCCTGATTTTAGATGAAAACACTGTTAACGATTTTGTCCACAATTTCAAATCTTTAGAAACACCCTGAATTGATGAAAATGTAATCCTGAAATTATTGGGCATAGTCAATTATGTTGCTGACAATGCAAGTTGATAAATCAAAATTGACATCAAATGACTGCAATAGCTCTTATCATAGGTTTGTGGCTTTGTGCTCTTGCACAAAAATGAAAACTTCCCATGTTATGTTTTTAGAGCTAACTCAATGAAACTGGTGCGTGAAATAGCTCAGTCATGCGAGGGATTCAAAGAAGCATTTATGAAGTGTACGCAGACAGTGAAAGACACTCTAAACTCGGTTCTTTCTAGTCTTACATGGACCGAGAACCCAGTACAGGTGAGTGCATTGATGGCAAGCTGTATGTTTTAAAACCTTACACATGAATATGAAATCTGTAATGAGCAGCCCTGCATGCTATCAAAAACCTTTGTACTGCAGGAATGCTTCTCGCTGTACATACTTACACACTCATACTTAGGTGTTGAGGAAAACACTGAATATGGCCTTGCTGCGACTGCTATCGATATTTTGCCGTAGTGACCATGGAAAAGTGATTACCAACTGCCAAATGTTGATGATAGTATAGGCTGGTGAAATGGTAGTCAACAATCTGCGTAGGTTTTTTTTCTATAACCTGCATCAGAAATAGGTATCGGCTATAGGCATATTGCATCATGTAGCATGACGTGCTGAGAGCCTCATGTATAAAATTAGCTGTTCCCAAAAACAAAAAGCAATACTGTTGCTATAATAATAAATACAGTGAACCCATGCTTTTAGATAGAAACTCCTGCTTCTCAACAGCAGGTGGACGACATGTATACCTATCTTAAAGGTATGATTGATCCAGCCATCACTTCAAGTGACAGCATGTCTGATCTCGCCAGAAGACCGAAACTCAGAACGTTCCTTCAGTCTCACACCAAGTCATCACACTACAGCTTTAGTGTGGTAAAATGTACCAGTGAACGCTGTGATGTCTGTTTTACCAGACGACTTCCTGCAGATGTGATACTGGCTCACCTACCTGATCCAGTTCCACAGGCTGATGGTGAACATTACAAACAATTCCAGGTACGCATTGGGCTTGCTCACTGCGCTCATTCAGGCTGGTGTGCATGGCAATGTACCTAGGGAACTAGTTCCAATGTGATTAACTTCTTAACTAAAAAATGTGACCCACTTGTACTGAGAATCTTTAGCTCTCATTGTTACAAATGTAATAAGTGGAATTAGTCCACTACTGGTATATGGCATATTTGGCTACGGTGAAGAGAGACTCATGTCTCAGAGTTGATCTGCTAGCAGTGTGCTTCAGGTATACAATAACATTGAATTTTGTGCAGACATGTGGTATACTAAAATTGTGTTCAGTCTCAAGTCCATTTTATTGTTGAATATCGCTGTATAGCTCTGTTCTATACTCGTGCTGTAGGATTTTACAATAGAGAGGTGTAGATTCCCACGTTAACATGAGTATCTGCAATTCTGGGTCACCGAGGTTATGTTCAATGCCAACCTAAGACAGTCTTATCTCAAGTTGAGTTTCAAAGTGAGAATGCATGACGTCATACCACATGTGAACTGATGATGTCACAGGTACCAACTCACTCGCATTCAACATGGGAATCTAAACCTCCATAATCTTGGCACGTTTTCTGTACAAGTCACAGTTTACTCAAGCTATTTTTTGAGCAGTTTCTTGGTTGGGAATTCTGAGCATCAGAAGTTAATATTTTATAATGGTGAATCCAAGATGATTTCATTGGGTACAGACAGTTTCAGTAAGTTTATCCATACAAAACAATATGTGGATGTTAGCTAATTTATTGTTTACATCTTGTCATCGTTCCTATGGGAGATTTTGTTGACACATTTGTTTTGGAAAACGTTAGAACATGCTAGCTCGTGATTGTAGGAGGTATTTCTAACCGATAGCAGTGGAGATAAATACAGACCTGGTAGACGGAAGACAGATCCTAACCAGAAACTATTAAAGACCAAGACACCCAATGCTGCATTAGAGCCAGTGGATGTGGACTGCGAAGGAGGAGGATCATCTGTTCAGGTCTCTGCCAAACCAGGTGGCCAGCTGTATACGAAGCAGAAAGCCGACACAGTAAAACACTACATAAAGTGTTATGATTGCTCCAAGCCACGAGTAAGTTAATATATGGATGGATGTATTTTTGACCAAAACATGTCTTAATACTTGAATAGTGCTTGATCTCAGAACATTGCCATAGGGTTCAGATATGCTGCAGTTTCTCATACATAGAGCTACTTGCGCATCTCAGATGGTAGAAATGAAAAGTCAACTAGTCATTTATCTTTGATACTCTACTGTAGGTGCTTATTTTACCAATTCAAAACACCCTGGCTGTGCGAGTATTAGCATAATAAATTGGCTCTTTCAGCAGGTTCTGAATTAGCAGGAAAATATTTAATTTTGGAGAGTTACCCTCTCATCGACATAAGTTGGATAACTCTGAAATGCAGTTCAATAATTTGCCAAGATTGGTTTTTTTTCAGTTGTTGACGTGCTATGACTGTAGGAATTTGGTTTACAGGTGATTTATGGTCGCAGATCATTATCCACAAGACTGCAAGGGCTGCTCACCCAGCAACTGGAGCAACTCGATTATGTTTGTGGCATGGACCTGGGTGATGCCATCGATGAACATCGTGAGACAAATCATGTCTTCAATCATGTATGTAGAGGTACCTTAGATGCTTTGAGTTAGCAGTGATTTGGCCTAGCGTTGAGCTCTTAGTACAAAAAGTTTATTCGCTAGCTTTCCTTCAAGGGCAATTATGGTCTGGAAGCACAAACCAATTCCTTGGTTGATGGAGACTCAAAAAATGAACTGCCACTGATACTTTTATGATTCCAGTCTTTATTATTGCAGCACTTTCAGCTAGCAGTATAAGCCAAGAGAAGTCGATATCTGTATTCATGGGCAGGGGAACGAACACAGCTATTTTGCATCTACATCACTAATGTGTTTTTTCTGCACCAAAGAAAGATAAAGTGAAGCTTTCGGTCTTTAGAATATCATCGTACAGGCGTCAGCAATTAAGTTTAAGGTGTATACATTGGTAGTAACCTGAAATGGAGACATCATACATCTTGTTAAAACAGAAATCAAGGCGGATGTTATTATCAGCAAAAATCTATGTTTTAGGTGTATACTGATCCTAACCTAAGGTGCTGCGACCCTGTAGAGAACGCCTTTTATGGGGTCGATAATTTCCCTTCAGTCTGCTGCCGATGCGGAGAAGAGTATGAAGCTGACAGCTTGTCAGAACAACCTGAAAACTTCCCCGTACACCCGGAGTGTGGGGTGGCTAAGCGCAGAAAAATCCATCACAAAAAGAAGTGAGATGCATGAACAAAACAAACGTTACCACCAGAGTAAGTTACACGCAATCCCTGAAAATAGTTTATTATAGCATATACCTCCCGCTAAAGAATCTCAGGCAAAGTTTCTCATTTTGTTTTTCCATACTCAGAGTTTATTTCATGCCG
>ERZ1740056.98-NODE-98-length-12208-cov-7.780301_pt1 | contig 12208 bp, 4 predicted proteins | sample MGYA00581746_ERZ1740056 | MGnify/ENA primary metagenome ERZ1740056 (study PRJEB43018, sample SAMN04849745) | marine metagenome | isolation source: floating plastic debris | place: Pacific Ocean | collected 2008-09-01 | study: EMG produced TPA metagenomics assembly of...
ATCCCATGTAATAACGATCAACTGTAAGTATGTAATGTATACAATTTTCCTCTGCAAAATGTAATTATTTTTTAAATAAAAACTCCCAAGCTTGGAGATTTTAACCAAACCAATTTTGTTTTAACTGAGCAGTAACTTCTATTCGCGGATTCACCAAAATAAACACCGTTCCACCAAATGTCATACATGGTGTGATGTATGCCATTTGCCATCAACAGCCCAAATATTAGGGTGGTGAGAAAAGATATAGGCCTACTTTACATATGAGTAGAAGCCTTCTGCACCAGTTGACCTTCTTGATTTGTTATTCTCTTCAACGCTTCTTGGAAAACCATCAAAATTTTTGAGTAATGAGCAAACAAACTGAAATTACAGTTCAAAAGTTCATTTCATGTAAAATTTGTAGAAATGTAGAAAAAATCTTAAAGAAGAATTTTTCAGCCCTGCTTACATCAGTACCTTAAAACTTTCCGTTAAAAATCTCTTCTGACACAGTCAAAAAATTATGATACACGTTGTTACATTGTAATATGTATATTTTGTTACAAAGCGTTCCTGCTCTTTCTTGGCAAAAGATGATGGCCAGCTCGTAACAAGAATAACTGGATGCACAAAGCATGATTTCAATGGAGTGATATTTTCCCTACCAGTATAACAGCAAACAACACTACCAAAACTTGGATAGAGAGAGGGGAAGAAGGGCAAGGAAAGTTGAGTAGCTCGAGTCTTTCCTGCAGCGTAATGGGACTCATCACAATGGAGCCTCCAAAATCTTCAGTAGTATAATTAGTTTGAGCAGATAAGACATAATGATGGTCTTGTCAGGTTTCAGACGAGATCTTTGAGTACTATGCATAGTAATGTGCAGAACAACCAAGAATGATGATCCCTCTCAAATGCAGACATAAGTCAGAAGTGGAGAGGCTTTAGCACAATAATTATGATTCAATAAGCTCTTGAATTATGCCTACAACTGGCCTAAATACAACCTGTAATTACTTGGATGGGGGGGGGGCACCAACTGTGGGTACATCATGTGCATATATGCCCAATCAACAAAAGTTGAAGAATTTTAAATTCTTCAGCAACATTTTCCATACATTTTTATTTGTTACTGATCTTTGCTCTCCCTGTTGATGGCTCACTTCCCTTTTAGATCACAATGGTGGCCAATGGTGAGGCGAGAAGTTGAATTGTCTTTTTTATTCTCCTGTCCTGTAGGCAAACATTTTGTGATCAAAATAAAATAAATCGACTACAGAGCCCAACTTTGCATTACCTGCTTCTTTTCCTATTTGTTAGCATCAAATTGCAATCAGCAGGAGCTTTTTAGGCATAATCCAGGCAATGAGCGTTATAGTAGAGGGTCTGTTGCAAATGTTGGGATGCAGCCAATACTGAGTTCAACCTTTGTTAGACTGGCGACTGGAACTTTCAGATTTGAATTATGATAAACCATTGTCTACTACAATGTCAATGTATCAAGGGCTAAAAAATTACGAGGTGGAGTATAAATTTCTATGACCATGATAGCAGAGGGATGTAAGCACCAGTGACACCCAAATGGGTATTAGGAATCCTCACTTCCAATGATACAAAATAATCATCATTTTAGTCATTCCAACACAATAGAAATTTCCGTTAGCGCTATAACTTTCACAAAAGTTTGCGGGAAATAGATTTAGGGGTTCATTAAGCTATATTATAACTGCCAGACCTCCTGATCTTCAATTCTGATGGCATACTGCGACACTGACTCATGCAACGGGGCCAGTTTTTTGTGTGTTTGGTGCCATTGATTATTTTTCATTTATTCACTCACCAATTGTACAATGTATTAATTGAATCCAAATATAACCAATATTGGCATTACCATCAAGGTAACAGCTGGTCTTGGAACACACACAGTCACGTGGCAAAGGAGAGGCAAAAGGCCAAATAATGGAACCGTCAAGAGGCCAGTGCATGTGTACTATACAAGTGTTTACATACCTAAACCACGAAACAAGAGCAACAATCTGATATCAGAATTACAGGTTCTACACACTAAATTGTACATAAGGCAATTTAAAACACACTACCTGGTACTATCACTCTTCAGCAATTTCATGTTCGTTTGCTTTCGATTTCCATAGCGCATCCAATTGCAACATATCATTTTCAGAGACAAACAAGATTTTACCATACAACCAATCAGTGGGTTGCAAATAGGCAAACTTTTACAAACACAGTATATTTCTAATTTACCAGGTGTAAATCAAGAAATAAACATCAAAGCTTGCCAGGTTTTTCTTATATGACGGTAATCGGTAACACAGCAACCACTGGTATGGATTCTCTCCTGTTGCCACTCGGGTAGTGTTGAGATCCAGCTATTTGAAACCTTTGGCTTTATATTATTGTATTGTATATACGTTTAAAGTAGGGTCATGTACTGTACTTCGTGTAACTAGTTATTTTGTTTAGTTGACCAGCTGGTGATATTTTACCAGGATTTGTGTTTCTTGTGTATTCATAAGGTCTAGCAAACAGCAAATCTCTTGTATTCATGCTGATTTAAGTCAATAAGTGACACTGACTTGCGAAAAATTCTGTGGTTTCTTTCTTCTTTGATGAATGGAAAGTGATATGAAGAGGGCTGTAAAGAGGCAAAGACACCTGTGTGTTGAATGATAGAGCCTATGAGGTTCGCACTTACATAATCTGTAAATTAATACATGTTAGCCACATCAACATCGCACTTGAGATCAGTGCATACACCTCCCGGTTTACCCAACACATTTGCCTCCATACCAACATACCAAGGTACACGCAATACAAATTTCTATACATTTTTATCAGTCTTTTTATCTTAACACCTTGCCTCCTATCTTGTTTTCGCTAGTCCCTGATGGTGTCAAGTAAGCCTTCCCACCAGTGATAATCACAACAATTACCGAGGTAGCTAGGTGCAACTTAGTACATCGCAGATTAGCCTTGCTGCAGTTGGTCATTTGACACCTTGTAAGATGTAAGAAGTCCAAAGACCATAGGTAACAGTTGTTTTCCAGCACTCTGTACCATGCTGCTCAGATAATATGGGGTGCATCAGCGATAACACTGGTATATCAAAATTGCTAGTTAATCATATGACACACAAGTGTTTTCACTTTGAAACGGGGCTGCCATTTGATGATTGGCTACCCTGCGATATCCCGGAATAAGGTCAGGGCTAGGTTTAATTTCACACCTAAACCACTGGGAGGAAATTTCTATAAAGGCAGCCTTGAGAAGCTTGAGGGCATCCAGGGAAGTCAAGTGAGGTTGAGTATTGCAATCTGGTTTCAAAGAACTTTTTATTCCCAAGTGAAAACGGGAGAGAAAAATCTTTGTTTCTCTGCAATGACTCCGTGAATGATGCGTCATTGTACCGAAGCTATTAATGTCATCATTACACAGCGGTACACACACCTTTGTTGTTTCGAACTTTTTTACACAAGGTTTTTAGGACCACATCTGCTACAGGCGCCAATCGCTATCGATTTCAGGCTTTTTTCGTCCAAGGATTTTTTTCAGCATAGGGTCTGCCTACATATAAATGACTTTACTCCATTTGCATCAGGCTCTTTTCACAAAGTAAACATACACAACAAGGGCACCTGTATGCAGGTGGCACATGCTATGAACCGAGGTGGCTTGCCTCTGTTGACAAGATTTTTTATCAGCAATAAACTTGCATAAGATAGAGATTAACCAGTACTTACCTCAACTAAGCAAGTGTGTCTTTAGTTCACTTATATCCCACATTTCTTAGATAAGACAGTCCCGCCGCTCTTTGCTCTGGAATTCGTCTCCCTTATAAACCACAAATAAAATGCAATATTTGAATTTGCATGCCTTATCTGTCCCCTAAGTATACATGAGTACACTCCAGCTAGGAGCTGTATTGCAGATAGTCTCAAAATAGTAAATGCAGCAAATCTATGTGCACCAGTGTATCTTCTTTTGTGGTAGCTTGTCAAAACTATGCCGCCAAATACACAATCCTGAAGACCTGTTTGGTTTGAGAGCAACCCATGTATACAGTTCAGTCTAGGGTGTGCAAATAATGAATGACTGGTTTAGTGAGTGAAAACTATGCTGTCAACCACTTACTGTCAAATGTTCGCAACACTTTACTCCTTACAACACCTAACTGTAAGGGTTGTTAATGGGATCTAGAGTCTCTTCAAATCTCATACCCCATCATCATCACACAAATGTACAGTTATTTACTGAGTACTTCTCAACTGCCATTCTCTGCCATGTGCCAAAATTATTGCTCCGTATATCAACACAAATACATGCACAGAAGAAATCAAGGGCTATTAGTTAAGGGTGGTTGTGTTAATACTGACAGTTTCTAGCCCTCCGGCACATTTCTGATTGAAAGGACAGATAGTGAAAGATGTTATAAATTATAATGATTAGCGGTGAAGGATTTACACGTACCAGTTAAGAGGGATGCCGTAGTGAAAATCGTCCAGCCTCAGCTATCAGATGTTTGTCATAAGCTCCGTAATGCGTTAATCGTTGTCACCACTCACGGGTGTCGTTGCGTATTTGAATGATATTTCGCAGCTGACGTTGTCGCTATTGCGCCTGTGTGCACTTGGTCATATCATACACAGTGCCACAAATGACATGTGTTACATATTGAATTGCCTAGAACCAAGTTGAGGCATTTCAACATTTCGATATTGAGTGTGGTTTCATATTGTGTGAATACAGGCCATGTATATTACTATTCACCTGGCCCTGATGAAAGCCTATGTAAATAACAGGCAATTGAGTTGCCTTGCAAAATTTTGTTTATGGTTGATAACTGGCCGATTGTTGTGTAGATATCAATATTAGCTTGACATGGTAGCTCACAATACATGACTAATATTTACCCACCCTGAGTTGTATGAAATTACCACTGGGTATTCTTATACAAATGTATTTGACAAGAGCTTGATGTTTCATTTCCGAAACAAGCAAGCAACGGCATCAAATTTATCCACGAGAACAATTCAATCTTAATCTGACATTAAGTGCATCAAGATGTGAATTTTAGTATTCAAGGTGAAATAAAACGCTAATATTTATAAGAAATTAAGCTGTCATTTATTCTAGAAATAAAAATTTTCATTATCAAGTACAATGCGGAAAGTTATTGGAGTGTAATTACCCAATATGCTCTTTTATGAGGTTCGCTACATTGCCTGACCAATTGGATGTTTTAATTTTGTGTAATTGCTAATCATTACACTATAACATCAAAGCTTGACACACTTCTATTTCAAATAAGTGTTTTGACAACAAATTTCCATTGAAAAAAGCCGCTACAACTACAACTACAATTGATGCCCATTGTTTGTTGTGAATGTAAATCCCCCATTGATGAGTTAAGTGTGAGGAGTTACCCTCTTTTTGAGAAAGGTGTTATATCCAACTACCCTACAGCAATGACATGCCAATAGCAACGGCTTACTCTAACTCCTATTCAACAGGAAGGTATTTTTCACTTGAATCAAAATTTTTGGTGTTTCATTGGAGACAAATTTTGACAAATTTAGAAATGATAGCTTATAAAACTAAGTTTCAAAATTTCGACCATTCTGAGCTAGGTAGTAGGTTCTTACATTATTTTCGGTAGTAGAAGATACACCACAATGGGTGATGCAGTCTCCAATCGTCATCTTTAACACTGTGTGAAATATTACACTCTCTTTATAGCCCATATTATTTATAATCATAGTTCCGTTGTCAGAGATGACCTACCAGCTGTCATACGTGTCTTTTTGAGGATTGTATTCTTCTCAGGGGTTTTGGATAAATAAAATGTAATTTAACAACTAACAAGACGCTTAAAAACAGCCACGCTAAGTTATGCAATGCTTCTGTGCACAGTACTGCAAAAAAGTCCTCACTCAACTATATTTTTTTATATTATTTGCTCTCTTGTTGTTCTTTCGCTAAGTAATGGTGCAACAGGGAAAAAAACAAAAAAAATATTGACAGACCTACACTCCCACTTTTCTACAAACTCCCATCAGGAGCCTTCAAAATTGTTCTCATTCCCAATGTCAACCTTTGCTACACACATATACATATTACTATATATATCAACCAGCATCTTATAGTCAATGATCCTTCGCATCCGTAATTATGGTGTACTATTTCACACGCTGCCACGGTTTTTTATCTACGCCTTTGCTTTCTGGGACATGTCTCCAGCGACATTTTGAGCCAAATTGACAACCAGTTGTTCTCCAGAAATAGCATTCATCGCCGTTGACAGGCCCACTGACCTTCTGTGCACTGTGGGGGGAGACAGAAAAGAGTAGGTGGATGGAATATCAACACCAAATTAAGCGAAAAACAAGCAGGTACTGCATTGGCGGTAATATTTTGGTCAACAAGCATGTGAACATCTAACTGCAGGCATGATCGAACAAGATAATGGGAAGAACTTGTAAAGGAACAGGCGGTGGTGTTCTACAAAACCTACGTAAAGTTCAATTGTTCAATTACACTGTACCGTGCTAGTCCAAATCCCAGCAAATGGACGAACATTGGTCTATCCAAAAAGTTATTTTGGGGGCTCAGTGTGTGAAGAAACGAACAGGTAGCTACCAATAATTTTCAGAAAATGAACTTTGTATAGTAAAAATACACAAATTATTCACGCTTTGCTTTATGTGAGATACTGTGCCATGTTGGGCTATGTTACTGTTTGCCACCAATTAAGATGATTGGGCAGGGCTTGGGTATGCCTTTCCGAAAGTGTTAAGTATGAAGAAAGGCATCACCAGGTATTTACTGTGTTGTGCAAGGGCAATGATACATTTTGGGATGACCAAAGATTGAACGGAGACACCGGTGCAAACACTCCGGTGCAAACAATTTATCACCATTAACACTCGGGACTAAAACAGCAAGGGTGTTGTACCAGGCGCATCAGCAATTTGGCCACAGCTAATTGTGATAATTTTATATCAATCCACAGCTTCCCGGTAAAGGTGGGTACTACCCAAACATAGACATTGATGCGACAGGTCAACTGCCTACAGGATGAATGTGATGGCATGGGATCGATCATTCACCTCATATATAACCATAACGATTGGGAACAGTGGCCTTCCGCAGCCTATTTACAGACAAAAAACAGGATTCAGTGAGATGCAACAGCTCTACCCCCAATGTATAGATATATTCCGAGACCACCCCGAAATGGCAAGAACACCTTCCGAAGGTGTTATGTCAGTAAAGTGTGAAAGGGGGGAGAGCTTTATTTTGTCAGTTTCTTCATCCACTCACTGGTCACTGTGAGCAATGAACTGCTCCTCCCGATAAAAGTTTAATCTTTGTTGTACCCGTTAACCCTGAGGGAGTTGGGATAGGATAGCCAGCAGGATGATAGACAGATGAGCGAAGCAGCCACACATACCTTTCTCTGGGATGGTGTGGTTTCTCCCGTGTAGCCTGCTGATGGTGTTTTTCTGGTTTCTGATACTGGGCTGGTGGTTGTTGGTTCTGTGGTGGAGCCGCAGGCTTCACTAGTTTAGTAACAGGAAGACCATTGGCTATAGGGTTGTCCGGAAATTTGATTAGTAAATTCTGTCCTTGTACTTCATGATTCTGGAACAAACATTTCATAAAACACTTAGAAGAACTGTTTCGGACTTAGAACAGCTCTGGAAGATTTCTTTTGCAAAACATAGATCTGGAAGTTTTATAATAATGTGCAATCCAGATTTATTAATAATGACATACAATTAGATATACTATCCACATACAAAATGACACATAAAATGTATGTATGACACTTTGATGATGGGTCAATGGGTCGGATAAGACGAGCTTTGTTGAGATTGTGATTTACTAACATTAAAGTCATGTACAGGTTCCCAAACAGGATGGGTTTCCCCATCATTACGACACTGTAATAATCACGAGGATTTCTGTCTGAGCCTCTCTTAATGTGGTTAAGATGGACAGACCAGACCATTCAAGGTTTTCAACATCTCCTTATTAATAAGGGTCTGCAACTGATACGAGGTTATTGCCTGTTCAATGAGTTAAATACTATTAATATATTAAATATTATATTTACTTCATTGGTCTGCCAAACCATCAGAAACAATAGAGCCATTAGGTACACCATAGGAAGTGTCTTCCCTGTTCCAGCAGTTTTTTGATAAAAAGCTAAATTGACAATGAGATCATTTACAGTACGGCGTGTAGTTTTGGCATAAACTTTTTTTTAAAACAAAACAAAAACACTATAATTTCCCCATGGAAATTTTGATTCACTTCAATGTGTCTTGGAAGTTATAGTTGCTGAGTTTTTTCTACGAATTTTTTTATAAAATCTACATTCATATGTTAAAAACACATTTCAATTGTTTTTGTTGTAGCTAAATTTAACACCGATAATATTTTCATCCAAATTTGGAGAGTGCAATGCATGCATTATTGCTTACCAAGCTTCCAGGAATTTAAATTTAACTTCCAGTTCAAAATTGAGCAAGACCTCAGCAGTGCGCATATAAATCTGTTGACAGAACTTTTGAATTTTTTTATCTTTTTTCATGATCATCATGGGCGAAAATAATAGGTTCTGCTGACCAACTAATGATTTTACACTGATTATATAATTTCTGCGGTAACAAACAACTAACAATTAAGCATTAGGTAATGCGACCACATTTTGGTACAAGCCAACTGCTTAGAGAAGCTTGCTTCCAGTGCATTGTGTTGCATAACAGTTCACTAGACATTTAATTGGTGATATTGATGGTGTTATTTTTGTTTCCCAAAACATTCCACACTGCTGTTGAGATGGTGACTAGCGATTGTTTATTGTTGCAGCACCTTTGTACCGTTCTACGCGTTTTTTTCTGGTAAATCATTAAAATCTTCTACAAGTGTCATTTTCGGAATTTTTTTCCTACCCCTGCAGCTATGAGTGGAATGACATGCGTTTTTCCAGTGCATCAGAAATCATACAAAGTCCAACAGCTAACTAAACAGAACTAGGCACGCAGAGAATGAGGAAAGTTAAGTCCTAGTTGAGGGTCTCGGAGGCTTAGTAGCGAGAAGTTTGGGCCGCCGGATTACACTGCAGTTCAGTCAACAGAACGAGCTGTAAAGCTTAATATCGTAATCCAACCAGCTCATGTCCAGCAATGAATCAGCTTTTGGTGAGAATATTGCAGGAGTTTAGTCATTCTCCAAACAAGTTGACAAACACTGAGTCAAATTGATTCTCTGAATTACAAATAATGCACCAAAATCTCAGGGATAATTGCCCCCCCCCCATAATTTCCTCGCATAAGCCGATTTGTGTGATGTTGCAAACTTCTCTTACAACAGTATATTTTTTGTGTAAAGTTCTGCTTCTGTCAGAGCGACACGAGTCACAAAACGGGCCGGAACTTTACAAATAATTACCGACGTTACACATTTGAATCGTAGAGCCAGTTATCACAACCTAAATGTGTTATGGCTCATAATTATATGTATGTACAAATTCAAACATATCCAAGGTTACAACAAATCACACCACGGACCCGTACACCGAGCCTTGTCATGTTGAGCCTACTCAAGGACTCTTTTGGTTACACAAAATTATAGGATATTACATGCTGTACCTGTAAAGCGTTCATCGCCTTGCCTGCAGCCTCTTTTGATTTAAAATTGACAAATGCACAATATTTTTCAGGTAAGCACCGTACACTCGACACATGGCCGTATCTAAAAGAAAAAGAAACAACGTTCTGAGTTTAGACCCATGTAATACTCCTTTCTTTATTGGCGATCTAGGACTGCTATACAATTAAACATTTTAATACGGTTTTTATGCAAATTTTAGACAACGGTAACATGTATGTGTAATGAGTCTGACCAGGTCCATTTGCTATTGTCAAATTTGATACTAGAGTGTAGGATAAAAAACAACACTCAAGACCCATGACACACACATCGACCCATGACACACACATCGTACTGCTGTTAAATTATTGAATGAATAATGCATTGTCTGAAATGACAGGGTGGAACGAGTGTCCTGACAAGTGCATTGGATATTGATGGAGATGAATAGCCATGTTGTTTTGAATTTTCCCTACGGTCACCAAAAAAATTAGAAAGTGACATGTAATGTTTAATTGATGGCTATTTAAATGAGCATGCTACATATTCAGCAGGTAGCATATTGCATAACAAAGTCTTGAGACCACCAAAAATGCTATAGCCTTGTATGAAGGATACAGTAACGCGCAGCAAAAAGGAGACAACTCTTTGTGTGAGAATTCATATGTTCAATTAGGGAGTTGACTGGTTCAATGAGACAAATCATGTATGTATTTATCTCATTGAGATAAATTATAAATTATCTATCTTAAATTCATCTCATTGAGATAAATTATAAATTTATTTATCTCATTGATATGTCTTAACATCAAATGACAGAATAAATGACAATAACAATATCTAGCACATTGAATAATAGCCTCAAACCTGTTAAATAGATTTTGTAGATCTGTTTCCTTTACTGTGGGTAAAACATTGCCGACCCACAAAGCTGTCAAACCTTCCGGGTTTGTCGGGCTACAAAATATCACAAAAATATCATAATATACAGGTATACGAAGAAATTTGGCTCACCAAAGACAAGCTAATTAAGTATGGTATTTCGGTAGCTGGAGACTGTCAACACAACGGTGACTTACTTATATCCCCAGGTGTAGACAACGGAGGTTTCTGATAGGCCAATTGTGGGCAGGGTAGGTGAAACATGCATGCCATTGCCACCATTTAAAACCTTTTGATGCGGTACCAACATAATTGAACTTGGTCGGCTTAAGCGGCAAATCCGTGGTTTGATTTTCCTTAAAAATAGCAGGATAAGTTTTATAAAAGATGAATCACATGCCGCTATTGATGATCTAGGAACTAGCGAACATCACAATTGAGATAATGAGTCAATGTGTTAAGTATTAAAGCCAGGTTAAACCACAATTTACTTGCCTCAAAATGCATAATCACTCTACCTTGCTGGCGCTATTAAATCTAAAAAATCTGTCTGGGCATTTCAGTTTTTTACTAAAAATACTGTAAACAATTTGGATAAATTTAAAGTGAGGTTGACCTACGTGGATGCTTGTATAATTGGTGTATAATATCTAGTTAGGATTGAAATGAAGGACATTTGTTATTTTTTGGATATTATCCAGTCTAAACACACAAGAATTCATAGATGTAAAGAGTTTTTTGTTAGTTGACCACCAAATGCAAGGACTTTGAAGTTTGCATAAAATCACCTCAAAAACAAGGGAATGACATGTTAATTTTTCAGAAGTTGCTAAACGTAACAATTCAATCATGTGATTTTTGGGATTTTGTCAAGTATAATAAAAGTAAAAACAACATAAAAACAGGCAGTGCCTGCTCAAATTTCACAGCAGAGCAATGTTATAACACTCCAAGCCATTGCGTAACGCTTCAATTTACTGACGATTGAAAATGCTCAAGGAAAAATCTATTGTTAAATACGGTATGTGTAACTTCAATCTCCTGCAAGCTTCCATAGCATTTTCCTGTCTTATTTCAAAAACTGTAGCCTACAGTGACACACCTATGTGGTCCAACGCAGAGGCAAGTCTTGGTCAGGATGAAAAATCATGTCAGACAAAGAAAGAATTTGCATGTAATAAGGGTTTATATTGCAAAAATAATGCATTTACATAATCTTCAACGACCACTAACTCGAGTATCACTAAACAAGAGGACTTCTGCCAATCATAGCATCCCTTAAAGAATTTACAGACCAATAAGGAATTATATTTTGAATTCCAAACATCCCGCGAAAGTTTCAGGGATGGTCTCATTTGCAAAAATATGTGCAAATCCCCAGGTTTTGCAAAATTATGTGCAGATAAAAACAGGACAGGTAAACAATAGTTAGGTGATTCAGGGAAACAAACTTGAGGTCAACCATAATACATGATTACAATAGAATTCATTCATAATTTTTAGGAATATGACAGGTATTGTGACAGTACCGAAATATGGATTATGCACAACAGTAATTGACTTGCACTAGGGCCCAGATTCCTGCGGCATGTCGCCATGATGTAGGTCAAGAATTGGTAATGTTTTCCTCCAGGGATTTTGGATTTCAACAGCCTAAAACCTTGTC
>ERZ1740056.99-NODE-99-length-12160-cov-12.470136_pt1 | contig 12160 bp, 15 predicted proteins | sample MGYA00581746_ERZ1740056 | MGnify/ENA primary metagenome ERZ1740056 (study PRJEB43018, sample SAMN04849745) | marine metagenome | isolation source: floating plastic debris | place: Pacific Ocean | collected 2008-09-01 | study: EMG produced TPA metagenomics assembly...
TACTTTGCTACCCTATATCCAGAAAGTATTCATCAGCAGAAAAATTCGCCATTTTCGCTACCTTAGGTAGCTAATTATTAAAACTAGCTAAATCTTTTAGCTTTCATATGCTGTAATGGCAGAAATTCCAAGTAGCTAAAATAAATGTAGCTAATTTACCTGTCACAGGCCAAATAGCCAAACTTTTTGCTAGCTTACTTTTCTGGATGAAGGGTAACTTAAAACTTTTCAATTCACAATAAATGTGAGACTTCCATTTTGTTTTAGATGCATTTATATACATAAACTGGGGATTGGATGCAAATAGCATCACAGATGAGTTCTTAGGATTTGAGGAAGGAATGCATCATAATGTGACTATAGCAGAGAATAACACCATTTATGAGGAACATGACTGGTATGTTTTACTCTTTTAGCTCGACCTAGACATGCACCCAAACATATCAAATCGTATTTGAATCTTCTGTTAAATTAAATACAGCAAAAATATTGTCAACGCTCCCAGAGACCTTTGCTTTGCAGAGCTTCTTTGGCACAATCAATGAAGCTCTTCTATTTATTCATTGCCTAAGTATTCCTATAGGCCCTACAACAGTTTGTCTTGTCCCTGTCTCCAATTTTCACTCAATAACTTTGATTCAAATTGTTTCAACGCTGTAAGCTAGTTAAAACTTGTTATCAAGGCTAAACTTCTTTTTAATGCTGTTTTCCTTCATTCGCCACTGTCATTGTAATTGTAAGGTCGTATAACTTTTTCCACATACCAGGCTGATGAATCTGGTGGACCAAGAGGCGGTGGATCTTGACGTTATCAGTGGCAATGACTCGTCATCCACATATAAGATATCTGGATTCAGATCTCTGAGTCAGAGGGATTACTGGGATTTTGGTGATTACAACATCACTGTCAATATATCTAACCTTGTCAGGTAAATTTTAAGTGTAGAACAGCATTCTGAATTTTAACTGGAAGAGTACAATGATACAAAAGACAATGATTGATTAGAACACTAGTGGTTTAGGTATGGAGTGTAGGAGTCATGCCCTCATTGACATTAATCAGACAACTCCGTTAAGATTTGTTAAGTTTAGTTAAGTTAAGTTAAGTTTTTTTGTGATATACGGCCCTCTAGTAAAACGAAAACTAAGGAATAAATGGATGGCGTTGTCAGAAAAATATTTACTTGGTGCTTTGGAATTGCTGTTGGCTTAATTACTGAAGTTCAAAAAAATAATCAAGGAGTCAAACTGGTATCTTTGATTTTAGTTATAAGATATGGAATACAGTAATTGTTGTGGATCAGGAAGTATTAGATTTGGACATACAGACAGACATTTATGATATCACATTTGGAGACATAGTAAAGTTCCCTGTCACTATGAGATGGGGATCGCGAGTCAACCTTACATGGTATGTACTCATTATTCAATAAACAAAACATCTGTCGAGCAGAATGATCATTACCACTCTATTCGCCATAACTAAGCAAATAATTCACAGGCAGTGCAGGTATAATAACAGCAGATATTCCAATGCTGTCAATGGTGACAGCTTGCTTATTGCTTAATGCTCATAGCTCATGAGAAATGTGCATACATATGTAGTTTATGACATACCCTATTCACAGGACGTTTTTTGGTACTTTTTAGTTGATTATTTTGTGAGTGTGCTTCTGGTGCTCAGATTGGTAGTGATTCTAAAGACGGCCGGATATTTCTGTTATTGAATTTGTATTACTAGAGACAATTCCTGCGCAAGCCGCTAACAACAGTTTCATGAAGATTATAAATCGGTATAACACCATTTCGGTAATAATTTTGTCAGGAGTTACAAGGACGATACTGAGGATGAGTGGGCGGAGTATCTGCCTGACTCTGATAACATACTGTCACATCAGTATAATCAGGTGGGCGTGTTCTGGACTACAATTACAGCTGTCAATAGTGTGGGAGAGTGGCTAGCTGTCATACCTCAACCAATGAGAGTTCAGCATCCGATCACTGGCTTTGTGTTCAACTGCAGTAAGTTTATATATTAATTTGCTCATCATTATTGCAAGCATTCCAGAAACAAAGAGGTAGGGTAAAGTGTAAACATACTCGGCGGTAAAAATCGCAGATCTTTATTGTCAAATATCCAACTTTATTCAGCTTGCTATCAATTTTATAGCCGAGGAGAGGTTCTTGCTTGAGCATCCTGAATGGAGCAAGTACGTAGAGTCTAACTTATATCTGCACAAAGACACTCCCCTGGCTACAAATGTGACTGCAATCTTCCACATGGATGTGGGTAACAGCACTAACGTCACACATGAACTAAACGATCTGTGGGCCACGAGAGATCCTAACAAAGATACAGAAGATTATTATCATGTATTCACTATCGGATATGTCTATACTTTAGGCGGAGAGTAAGTTTGCATAGGATAGTAAATCTGAAAAAGCCGTGATTTTTGCAAAATTTTCAAGAGTTGTTCTGATGATAAAAAAGACCTGCTTGATGCAAGCCTCTCTGGATCTAATATCATTTAGGCTGGCTCGTTAATGATCATTTGTGAAAAGAATTTTCCAGCGTTTATGCGTAGCCTGGGACAGAGAGCCTGTCCCAGGCTAATGTACGCGAGATCACTGATACCACGACATGCTCAAGCTTTAAAGCCGGTATATCTTTTCTGTCAAAATCTGTGGTCAACAGACACAAATTTGTTCACCTCGTGAACTTCTTCTCTCTATTCATTAGGCGTGAGATGACGGTTGAGATGTATAATCTGATATCAGAGGGAGTATACAATGATACAGTGGATGTATATGAGGATATTTATAACCTGACACTGTCTGTCAGATCTGTGGCCGTAAAAGACGAGGCTCAGTATCCCGAGATAAGACTTGATGGTAAGATACACTCGGTGCTGTGTTCATTTAAATTCGTCACACACACCTCGGAGGGGGCAATATTGGATATAAACAGGCGACAAAAATTGTTTTGACTTTTCCCTTTTTTGTTTTTCAGACTTTAGATTATTATCTTAGGGAGGTGTGTGAAGTCTTTAACTATGTTCTATCTCATATTCCTAGATATACAATCCTCGTAAAGTTGCATTGATGGACATTTCTCCTGCATTATACTTATGAAAATTCCTATGAGATCAGTGTCAGCTTGAAAGTATGAGCTAAGATTCTTTGCTTAGAATTACAATTCACATTTATATCTAGAGTGCTGGGAATGGCTCGGTATTGGAATGGCATAAAATTAAACTGCAATTGCTATATTTTAGACCAATTTTACAATACCTCACATCATTTCAATGGTAAGATATATGTTACATGTATATTGTGTTGTAAGTTAGAGGGGAAGCTGTATCGGATTAAATTTTCTTAAACACCCCATCCAAAACTTTCAGATTAATTCAAATCAGCAGTGTTACTTCCAAGATACTTGGTACTTAGGAGAAAAGTTGTTTTCTACGATAATACTGATGTTTCAAAAATTATCATGAACATTTAAGACTGTAAGATGTATATTTATGTGCTAACCTTAATCCTAGTCCTGCTTTGCGTGTTGTGGTTTGCTTTGGTAACTACCTGAAACTTGCAAACAAATTTAGTTTCACTCTTTTACCAATTTTGAACTTCATGAAATGTTTTAGCACCACACAATCACACTGATCGACTCAATGGTAAGAAAAGATGTTGTCCAAGAGTTTATTTTATTACTGAAAAGAATGGCGTTAGTTTTGCATTCCATTCGTAATTAATCCTGGGTGTGTGAATCCTGGGCATGCATTCAGAAAGTGCAGTTGGTAGTTTCACGATTCAACCTCTTAAGTTTGACTTTGATGGTGATGATGTTGTTGAGGATATTGTCAAGGTACAATAGGTGGGTTCTTACAGGCACTGATGGTTGCTGGTGATGTCAGAAGAGTTATTTTTCTGTCTCATTTGCTCTCGGAATTACAAAGCAAACACCTGTAGCTTTGTGTAGGGAAACCGTACAGACTCCTTTGTTAAGCTCAAAAATATTTCAGGTTTTCCTTCAAGAGTAAACGAAATGCTGTCATATATAATTTGATTAATTAATCGTAGTGAAATTAGATAATATGCTATATTACTATTTGCAGGATATGGTCCCGATTTGGACAAGTTTCCTCTGGATCACTACATTGTAATAGAGGTGAATAAGATCAGAGGGTCGCTTATATACTATAACTGGACATTCGATGATGGTCAGGAAGCTTATATCTATAATGAAGATTACGTGGCTCACAAATATGAAGAAGTTGGTAAGATGCCTGCTCTGTTACCTCAGAACACAGATAGCCCGTATGTGTGCGAAGTGCATGGTTGTCATGTCTGGAGGCAATCTGCGCCATTTTCAGTTTACCCAAATATCTTAATGCCCAACCATCAGATAATGTTGAGGTTGGTATATTTATGCCTCAATGTGTAGACCACATGATAGACACCTTATGAAACGAATGTCTAGCCAGAGTGATAACTCCATGAGTAACCGATAAGATACATTTATAATTTATTTCTCCCATCGTCATAGCTGTTAGAATAACCAGGAGTCCTCTTCCCAACATCAATGAGAAAGCAACTACTAGTATTGGTGTTATTGTTAAAAAAGCGATGTCTGTCATCAATTGAAAGAAGGCCGGCATCTTGCACATAATCATTAAGTTTGACTGATTCTTTTCCCGGTAGTGTCAAGCCTTGGGTACATGCTTTTGATGTTGTCCTCATAATAGAGCGCTAGTTGCCTTCTCTTTAATTTCATACTAGCTGTAACAAGTCCTGTGTCTGGTAGCCACTGTTCTGTCACCAAGCTTATCTCCTGTGGTATCTCAAAACGCCGTAAGCCACCTGCAGTTGCAGAAAGAAAACAACCATAATGGTGCCCATTGTCAGAAGGTTGAGGTTAAAGCAAGGAGTAAAAGAGTAGGAGTGACAACTCTGCTTTTCAGCTTTTACTCGTTGGTTAAAGCAATCCTTGAAAACAGTTTACTGCCAGAGTAGAGTATCCATTTTTCAGAAGATTGTAAAATAGCCGGAAGTATACATGCGAACATACAAAGGTACATCAACTTACTTCTTGTGGCATGTTGTTTCAGCAACTGAAGAAATGCATCAACCAATTTCTCGTTGTGACAAAGGTTGTCGAAATCCAGTGTGTCGATACTGAGACTCTGAGCAAGAATCAAAAGGTAGTTTGGGTTTGGAACAATCAAAGCCACCACAAAGTAGAAATCCGGATTAGCGACAATACAGACATTATCTATATATGGGCTCAGTCTCAGAATCACTTCTATTTTACCTGTACAAATTGAAAACATGGCGTGGATTGGATATATAGATGTATCAGTGAATTCAATGACTACTCACAGCTAACTTGACCAAGCCAACACCAGATCAAAATAACACACCGCTTGGCTATATTTAAAGTAGATTTGTTTGGTGAATTCCTAGCAATATCAGCAAAAATCTCTCTAGACAAGTGAGCACATCAAGCATAGTAAAATGAAATTTTATACAAATTAAAATTGAATAAATACGAATTTAAAATAAAAAATGGATGATACAAAAGTTGAATCAATTGGAGCCAGGACACTAATTTATTACCTAATGATACATATTCGCCTGTTTGCAGTTTGATGAGGTCCTTCTTTCTGTCTATGATTACTAGAGTCCCGTCTGGTCTCATTCTGCCAATATCTCCGGTCGCAAACCAGCGTATGTAACCTCTCTGATGGAAGTCTTCATCTGTTTTCTCTGGATCTTTGTAGTAACCAATCCCTATTGCAGGGCCTGCAGCAGATTAAAAATCCATGATTGTTATGACCAGCGACCACCATGTGAGGTGATGGCTGCAAGGCAAAAAGCTGCCGATAATGTGCTGTATGGATGGGTTTTGAAAGAAGCAGAAATTTAGTCGTTTCGTGAAACTATAATTGTTAACATAAGTACTGCCATACAAGAGCAGAAGGTTCTCACCTCCTATCCAGATTTCACCTCGAGGTCCGGGAGTGTCGGCGATTGTGTAGCCTCCCTCCTCCCAGTCTACTAGTTTTATATGAGTACAGGCTAGAGGAGCTCCCACATGTCCCGAGCTGAGATCGTCCTGATCACTTAACGCGCCACAGCTAGTTGTCTCAGTAAGGCCATATCCCTGCTGTATGGGACAGCACAGAGCTAGCCTCAGGAACTCCTGTGTTTTGGGATTTAGCGGGGCGCCTCCAGATACTACAGTTCTTATCTTCCCGCCAAGTATGTAGCGTATACTGCTCATTATGAATGTGTTGATGAGAGGGGTGTTGGCACCTCGATACAGCCACTTTCTCTTGTAGGAGATAGCGAAAGTGAATACCACTCTTTTAAGACTACTGCCATTCCTTATCTTGTCCCAAACGCTCTTGTAAACTCTATCCAAAATGGCTGGCACACTGGCTAAGACTGTGAAGAGCAAAAGACAGGCTGTGACAAGAAAGATTACATTTATGTCGAATCCCAGATTTTCTTTGTGGAGATGGCTGCTCTATAACTTTGATCAAAACCATTTGAAATTTACTGTCATGAGATGCCCAATGATAAGTGATAACATATCCACTCACACACATAAAAACTATGGAATTATTATTTTGCGCTATCCAATTTTTCCCACTAATAAGATTGCTGTATACTGACTGGTAGGTTGTAGAGCCATCAGGTCTCCCTCACATCCTTTTACAAGTCCTGGACCTCCTGTTGTAAGCGTTATCGGTGAACCGTAACCAAGCTTCATACCCACACATATACACGAGATTTCAGCGCTTAACTCCAGTATATGTGCCAAGGGGAGATAAGCCATGTATGTGTCACCATATCTTTGAAATTTTAAGGGGGGAAACAAACATGAATAAACCATAGGCACTAAACTGCTTTGATTGTCCAGGGATGTCATCCGATTGTCACCCAAATGCTTGCACTGTAAAGCTGTTGTAATAACTGCAATAGTACTGGACTGAATACATACAGCCACGATAAACCTACAGCATACAGCATATAGCGTAGACTTTGCTATTTGTTTCAATGGCTGGCTGGAACTCTGGCTAGGTAACCAACTCCTAGTCTAGGCTACAAAGCCCACTATCGCTGTGTCAGTGACTCAATGGGTAGGGTTGGCTTGACTGGAATCCAGCACTGTGACATAGAAATTGTCTCAGTAATATAATACCTAGTAATAATACCTTATAGTTGATCTTATAGTAAGGCCTGAGCAAGCTGACAGTATGTTTGCATGAGAGAGCATAACTCCTTTAGGCATGCCAGTACTTCCACTTGTATACATAATGACTGCAACATCTCGAGGCATTGCAGGTGATAATGGCTGCATATCTCCATCGAATGATTGTCCCTTTGCTAACACCTCCTCAAAACTCACAAATCTTACCGACGAATGATCTGGAATAACGTCATGTCATGGATGTGAAACCCTGACTAGATTGAACCATTTTTATCAATGAATGACTTTCTTTTGGTACTTTAACTTGTAGAAAATTAAGTGTTAAATTAAGATAAATCATGTCTATAGAGGCTAACCTAAAATAGACCCAGATGGAGATATTTGGTACACAGAAAGTCATAGTCAGACACGACTGACAGCAAGCAGTAACTGAAAATAATTACTCCCTGGATAAATAGAAAGTTGTCTCATTATGCTATAAGGGCCGACGCAGTTGACAAGCTTGTCAAGACAGGCTGACTAATGATTGACATACCATATAATCATGCTAAGATTACCTTTGAACTCTGTATTGATATCTACAGTTATTCTTCCTTTCATATAAATAATTGTTGTTACATGTTTCATCTCAGGTAGAAGGTTCTTAAGTTTTAGGATCAGGTCACACGATGTAATTATGTATGTCGACTGAAAACAAAAGGAGAAATATTGGAATCGGAATAAAACAAAGATAGTTATTCTAGTACCCTCTGTACAAATGTATTGAATGATTCAACACCATGGTAGGCTGGGGTGTTTAAGAGTTGGAATTGTTACTTTCCAAATCGAATGCTTTTAAGACATATTTAGCGTTTCCCATATGAATAGTGTAAGTGGTAAGGAGGATTTGATACGGTGGATGTAATGGAATATTTTATTAATCGCTGGATGACAGATGATACGAAAACCTCAGTTTGGTTGACTGCATGCAGTATTGCCTCGTCTCCTAGTGTAGCATACAGAGTAGCCAGTGGAAAATTCTCTCTAAAGCATGCTTGTGCCGCAATCATCCACTCTGCCCTCGTCTCAGCAAATATCGTGATGTTTTCCCTGATTTTTAACCCAGACAGCAACAGACCTAAATGAATCATAACTCATATCACTGTGAAATTAACACAGTAATCCGAAACTTAGATCGTTTTGAGCCATAGACATAACAGTAAATGTAAATATTATCGATAAGTCCATGTATTGATAACTCACCTTTCCCAAAGAACATAACCTTTTCCATAACCTCTCGGAAAGATAGCCATTCATAGTCACCCAGTTGAAGTTTTTGGAAGGTTTTGCCATCTCTTTCCTCTTCTTCACACTTGATAAGCTCCCTCGTCCCTTCAAACCATACAACACCTCAGTCTGGTCATTTTAGCGTCACCAAGAGAAACAGAGAAAGTTATTTATGAGAGTGAGTCTCAACAAGACAAGTTATACACTAGATGGCCGTTAAAGTTTGGGATGAATGGCGGTATGATGATATCACTGTGTTTGATTGTAATACCTAGGCAGGGAGCTTCGGCATATTGGTTGACAGCTTTCTGGAATAACTCTTCTACAGTAGCACATTCCTCGTCAGGAGTTGTGGTTAGTTCTGACTCTTCTGCACATCTGTATGGACCAGCTGGGTGATTAGTGACACTTACTGCCTTCTGTCTGCAAACCAAAATAGCCATTGATTTTATTGATTGCGTTTATCCTACAACTAACGCTACCTCTTCTCACTACGGCAATTAATATCAAATTCTTTTGCCATTCTCAATTTTTGTGGGAGCGGTTTACTTCTTAAAATTTTATTCAATCAACTATTAAAGGCCATTACTTGCCTGTTTGATAGCTCTAGAGCAGTTCTAGGTTCCTGGATGAAATAGTAAGGGATGTAAGTCAAAATGTCAAATACCCAGGCTAGCACATGCAGTATCCCCTGACCTAGTGTCTCCGCGAACACCATTCTCTTCAATTCTACATTTTGGTTTGTGATGGCTCTCAATCACTTGTTAACAAACTCTATTAGTAAAAGGGAATCAACTAGCAAAACCATGCGATGGATTTTTATTACAATTGTTGGTTGGCATGTCATGTCACGTGAAGTTATCCTCTCACTTCTTTATGCTGCTCTGCAGTAAACTACTATTCGCACTGTGTTTCTTGAGATAATGTACTGCCATTATTTCATTAGTTCATGTGTCTATAAACATGTCATAAATATAGATAAATGATGTGATCATTACTGAAACTAGGAACATTTGATGTGGGTATATGGTTTTTGATAAAGTCATTCTTTGACAAGTCCGTAAAGTAAATAATTGCCGTTATGCTAATTATGCTAAATTCTATTTCAGGTTGGTACAATGTCCATGTATATGCTAGGAATACGCTGTCAGAGGCGGAATATGACATCAGATTTCAGATGCAGCGCGGAGTGGGAAATGTGTCTCACTATACAATCTCACCAGTCACTAGAAACATTTCAATGGACATGACCATCGACCCGGGTTGGGTGGGAACAGACGCCTGCTATTATGTTGATTTTGGAGCTAGGGATGATGATTTACCTGAAAATCCCATGTATTTCTTGGGTGATGAGACTTTCTGCGCATCGACTTTCTTTGCTGAGATGGCTGAAAACCCTGAATACAGGTATTTAATTAGAAATGGTTAAAATTGAGTTGAACACAATACGATCATTCACATTCAAATTGCAGCTTGCTTGTTGAGGGGTTAGGTTTGAACTCAGTCTTATGACATTATTATTTTGCAAAATTCTGAGAATAAATTTTTTTTACTGATATAAATCACAATCACCCACTGGTGCATCAATTTATGACTTCTCATAAAAGCTTGTTCATTGTAGATCTGACTACGGGTTTAATCAGACTGGTCGGACATGGCAGTTGGATAATTATGGAGTAGGGGGAGCTAACTTCACTATATCCTTCACTTACATGAGAGTGGGCGTGTACACTGCCACTATCATAGCAGCCAATGAAGTAAGTATGAAACTTTCTTTTCTCAAGAGGTTGTTACGGTTTTTCTAGCAGGTTCACTTGGATTTTTGTCATTTTCGCCCACCTATCACGCTGTGAAAAATATTAGACGTATCGACTGATCTACAGAATGGATTGTTTTACTGATAACCGTCATTTAATTTGCGCCACGTTAGTGTGCCTGGTCTTATTTTCTGCATTTACAGGCGTACATAATAATCTTGAAGTTTTAGTTTTTTCATAAAATTTAATTATTGTTATGTCCGTAGACCTTATGACATATATGGTCATACTCATGATGACCTGGTTATTTATTTTTTCATTTCATACAGGTATCAAGAACAGAGTTTGATTTGATAGTTGGAGTCACTAGAGGCCCATGTCAGTGGCCTATAGTTACTCTGGGAATTAACTACCCCTGTCTGATAGACAGCATGTGTATGGACTGGGATGGTGTCCCAGTCAGACAACACTACAGATCAGTACAGCTCTCAATCTCAGCCAGCGCCTTCATCAACTGTTCTTCCACCAAAATTTACCACCATACCTGGACGGTAAGTATGTGATATACCACCATACATGGACGTGTCAGTGTGATATAATGTCATGCTCAGCTCGAAATTGGATGGAGTTGTAGCACTGTATTACCAGCATCTCTCCTATTGATAAATATGAGATTTAGAGCTGAGATGAGTATTATGACTACTCATACTCCCACTATTAAAATTTTGCTTTCTATTGGGTCTACTAATCCTTATACCTACCATTATACCGTCATTTTGTGTAGTAGAGCTTTCCGTACTCCATGACCTTTTAGGGGTAATGTGTTGCCAAAACATGATACTTCTCAGAAAGACTTTAGGCTGGTTATAACCAACAGCCAAATGGGTTAATCTAAGGCTGGGCGGTTTTTCGGCTTAGCCGACTGCTATGTGGTTCTAGTACTAGCCGACAATTCGACAAGCTGTAATTCTTCTGCTGCTTGCTGTGCTTACTAATACTTTATCCCTGATGACGCCGCAGGTGGCAGAGGTGGACCCGGTCACCGGAGAAGACATCAGAATGCTTACAGAGGATGATGTAATCGATGCACAGGGTAACCCTACAGAGCTGTACAAGGCTGGTGCTATCACTACACTCATATTCGCTAAGAACACTCTGACATACGGCCTGTACAGATTCTCACTTAATGTTAGTATGGATGGCGAGATTGGTATCGAGCATGAGGACACGGCATATATAAATATCGGTAAGTTAACCGATATAAAACATAATCATATTGTGCAAATATGAATATGACCATGATTTAGCCGATTTGCTTTGGCCCATTTATTGCTGTGTGCTTGCAGTTTGAAAGTTAGTGTGGTTTGAAACCTTGATGGAATTGGGATTACAACAAAATCACTGATTTTCTCGTTTCAAGTTTCAATATTTTAAATCATACAGTTAAGAGTCCTCTGAAAGTATCTGTGGTAGGAGGAGTTACGAGAAGGAAGGGTTGGGGTACTAACATTACATTTGATGCTCTCACTGAATCGTATGATCCTGATTACCCTGAAGAGAAGTCTGGATTCAGGTGAGCCATGCTGTTTCAGGTGTTAGCAAAGTAAAATTAACTCATTTTAATATGCATTGAAGAGAGCTGTGTCACTTTCAGCTAAGGTGCTGATTCTTTAAAAACGATGTGTTCATTTATTATGTGACTGCAATTATGACGATAATGCGTTTGATTTTGGATTATGATTTATATAAGGAATAGTCATCAGATAACATCTAAAAAAAAACAATTATAAGCCATATTATTGAAATAAATATTAAGATACACATACATGTATATGAACTCACTTTTATAACACCCATTTCACCATGAAGTACATAATGTGTATAAACAATACATTGATGCTGTTTTGTCAGGTGTACA
>ERZ1740056.101-NODE-101-length-12064-cov-7.315347_pt1 | contig 12064 bp, 6 predicted proteins | sample MGYA00581746_ERZ1740056 | MGnify/ENA primary metagenome ERZ1740056 (study PRJEB43018, sample SAMN04849745) | marine metagenome | isolation source: floating plastic debris | place: Pacific Ocean | collected 2008-09-01 | study: EMG produced TPA metagenomics assembly...
GGTTGCAATCCCCACTATTGTGGTTATTCCAGTGTTATGTATGACTTCATACTATTAACCCCTTGTAAAACTATCCAAAAATCTAGCTTGTAACCGGCCAATTATTTGCTATTGGAGTCCACTGCCACAGCGCCTTGCATACAACATTTCATCTTTTCCACTGTTTTTTATTTATCTTTAAGTGCTTACATTGTTACAATGAGGATATTGTTCATCCTCTTCTAAAACAATGGAATAAACTTGTTGATAAAGATCCAACAAAATAACGGATTGGTTAGTGTGATATGTTAAATGTCATGAGTCACTTTCATGTAATAGCTCTCACTGTTTAGCTTCAAAAATTTGATGTAAACTCGGAAATGGTAGATTTAAAACAAAGATAGACCTCACGCATAACACCTAAAACCATGGTGATTCACGGGTTTCCATTAGAAACTATTTACACAGTTATTTAATCTCATAATTGTTTTAATAGTATTATTGAAGAATACATAATTCGTTCACAGATGATAGCATCGCGATTGTACTGGCAGATTATCAGAGTAATCACACCACACCGCAGCCGGCGTGCACAGCTTTTGTTTGGAATCTGAACTCTCTCTTTCTCTCTCGATAGTTATGAGACATACGGGTAATAATACATACCTAACCAATCATTTGAGTCCCTACCTGTCACAAACCACATGTGAGAAAAAATTGTCCTCTTAAACGCTCTTGGCATTCTCCAAACAAAAAAGACAGTGGCAATTGAGCTATTCCGAGAAGAAGAAATATTTTAAATGGCGCTTTAGTCTTATTAATAGCGTTAATAAGCAGATTTATTGGTCTCCTAATTGGCGAGACTAGAGACATTAGAGAACTGCTACCTACACCTAGATTTACAACATAGGATTTCCCTTTTCAACCAGATAATCTACTGTTGGGTCTGAGATTTCGTGATGTATTAGGCAAGTCGAAAATCTTTCCGAACTCATTTCATTTCCTGAGGATAAAACAGTTTTTTGATTCAGTAGGCCAAAGTATCCACGCTTTGCGGAGAAGGTTTGTCACAAATGTGTACTATCATCAGGAGACACATTTTCTTTTCCTGCATCAGCAAAGGCAGCAAAATGATTTAGCCGATAAAGACAGCCATGATCACAATTTGATGACGTTTGGAGATGGGAAGGGAGGGTATTATCGCTTGTAAGATCGGATGTCGAGTCGCAAAGGCGTTTCCTATCAGCGATTATTACCACCATGAAGGACAGTATTCACACTACTTTGGAGGTTGAATTAACCTTTCATCTAACCATTTATCAGCGGGATGGAGATTCGTATCGCATGGTAGCTATAGTAGCAAACTTAATGGCTCCATGCTCAGAGAATTCACACTGATTTGGAGGAGATAACACTAGAAGCGCGTTGATGTAGGTAATACATATATCACATATGGTGCTGATGCCCTCCGTATAACACACTGATGATAGAATACAAATATGTGTCATGGACTATTTAACATTACTATTATGGCACTAATAAATTTAGCAATAAATTCTTGTTTAATTTTTATCTGGGGATAATTCAGTCAAACAAAGGGGAATTTTTAAACAAAAATGCTGTTCAAAAAAATAAACAAAAAACATTGCTTTTTATTTATGATGTAACAGTTTCATTGCGTTTTAATTACAACCATTCTTTTCACCATGGAATATATGAGTGAGTGGATCAGACTCGGCATAGCCATCAGAGACACTTGAATACTTCCTCCAGTAACAATGTTTTTGCCATATCCAGACTCTTAAGAAGAGTATTTGCATTTTAATACCACAAGATTTCTATTTTAATCCATTAACGTAATACTAAGAACTTCCCGGACAGTTCTGCCTTTTCACTCTTTTTCTAGTTTTGAGGTCAAAGTTGGATTGCATCACAAATATCGATCATAACTGATGCTGTATTTTAAAATGCCACAACAATTTACCATTCAACAACAGTAACTCGACATTGCAAAAGGCAAGGTCATTGCAGGTTTTGTACTCCTAAAAAATTCAGTGTTTCGAAAGAGTCTGGATAAAGATTTGAAACCAATGTAGGTAGTGCTCAAACCAAACCTACCAGCAGTATACTGCCTCACCCATGGAGATAAAATCACACCCATTCCATCACGTTTACCAACTAGACTCCAAAAGTGTAGAAGTAGTCCACAACCATTGGCTGAGAAACCCAAGACCACCCAAAATCGAAAAATCTATTTTAAGCCTTTTTAATATGTAACATCCATCACATTTTCTGTCAATTCACATTTCTTACGCATTCGATTTTTGCTGACTAACCACTTAATTTAACGGATTAATTAATTTTTCCCAGATTTTCCTCACACAATTCCATAGTTATCTAAAACACTGTTCTAATGAAGAATTCAATTAGCCGATGTCGGGCTCAGTTCACACAAGCAGTACAGCAGCATTTAGTATGATGTCATAACAATTCTTTGAAAATGACTAGCATCAATACATACAAGTATATACATTTGAAAAGTTTGAAACTTCTGCTTTTACCATCAGCCAGTTTAAATACAGCAAACTGGCGGACAGCAAAGCATGGCGCTGCTATCACCATTAACAGGTTTTTTCTCTACAATTACTTTTCTTTTTAATTTTCTTTCTTTTTTTGAAAACATAAATGTTAGGAGTGCTTACCCTAAACACAAAATATCAGCTTGGGGCAAGTTAAGCTGTTTAATTTTTTTGCCAATTATAATCAAGGGCAGAGTTAAATTAAGTTGCTAAAATTTTTGTAGCTAAATTTTCTTGTGTGTATGGCAATTGACCAGTATTATTATTGTACCTGAAGACTGTTCGCGTTGTATTTGTGGTATTCCGAGTTGGCCTTTAGATCATCGACATCGACTGTGGGCAGACCAGATATAAGCAGCTCCAGTTCTTGTTCGTTGAATATGGATATAAGATAACGTGGAATAATATCATAGAATCCTTCCAGGAAAGCATTCAGCTGAAAATATTAAAATCATAATACTACAATAAATGATTATTAGCCTTGACACAAAGGTCATGAAATTATGGAGTCTCCGACTAGCCACCTGAGGCTTATGTGGTGGAGTCCCTGTCTTAGACAACCTGTATCTGAAAAAAACTAAGATATAAGATTATAAAATGTTGTAAAAAATGGTGACACCACAAGTTTTCCTGGTTCTATGCAAAAAAATCTACCGCTACATAATTAGAATATCGAAAACTTGTATCTTCCATGAAGATGCGACGACTCCATCCCTTCTGACAGCGCATATCATTACCAGTTTAGAAATTCTCCTTACAAATAATGGTATGAGTGTTTTTTTTTTATTTTTATCGTTCAGCGCAGCTAAGGGAGTTCTGTAGGTCTTCATATATCTACATCGCCGTTTCTTGTGAAAACCGCTGATTGCTGTTCCCATGAATCGTCCAATCTGGGCTGACATTTGTTCCAGGGTGGTATAACTGCTGGGTAGTAATTTATTTCCTTCAATGAAATACTGTATTGGGAAACAAAATTAATGATTACACATACCACATTTCGCAATAATAAAAATTCACAGATCACAATGTAGGCTGTACACTTGATACTACCAGGTACATATGGTATACTGCCTGTTGGTATTCTGCAGTCAACATGCATCAGCCTGGAAAAAAACTGCCAAATAAGCTTTGTCCAACATTAAAACAATTCTATAAACCAAAAAATAATACCAGGCAGGTGACCATCAGGAACGATAACACTGAACATGGCGGAATCATCAGCCAGCGTTACACAGTCATCTAGAGGGTATTTTTCTCTTAATCTGTAACCACCAAGCAGCTTTCCTTCAACAATAATCTAGTAATTATCAACTCTCAAGTTCTACTGTCAAAATTAGTCAGTGAAATTTGAGGAGGAAAAGAGGCGCGGGTTATATAAAAAGCCACGAGGCAGTTTTGTCGTTGACAACAGTCACCTTATGCTTACAATCAGCAGTGGCCAGCGAAGAGGGCAGAGTAAACAGCCAATCTCAACTGCCGCATCAGATCTCAGATCGAAGCAGACATCAGCATCGTAACAGGCTATTCTAAGAACAAACGTAGCCATAATAGAACGTGCTTCAAACAGAATACATTTCAGATTTTAACGAGATCTTTTGTCTTCATTCAGCAGCAAGAGCCTATAAAACAGTCAGCCATTCATATGTCTACCTTTGATAGTGAATCGACAACAAATTGAGATTTTCAACAAGCTAGGTGTTGGAAATTACTTCATTTTCAACAAGTTTGTCATACAATGGTGCACAGAGGCTGCGCAGCTGTCATGATACAATACGGTATTGTCTCTACTAGCCAAAGCAGCGAAATTAGGTTTTTCCTCTGCTCCAGTAAGAATCTCATTAAATATTGAAATTCATCTACGAAACAGGAAAGTAGACCATTAATTTCTGAAGACGCAAACAAGAAGAGCGGCTTTAGTATAAGCCAACCTGCTTCAGTCGGCTCTTTATACATCTAATCACGAATTTTTCTCATGTAGAATAATCTATAACGCTATGATATACCATGTGATAATGATGATGTCATGTTGGCTCCCAGTCCTCAGAGACGTGGCTACACACACGCAGAGGGGAACGGACAGAAAACCCACAGGAGGGATTGTGTTTGTGGGATTTCATACTGGGATGAGTGAGAATATTAGCAGGGCTTGATGTGAGAATTGACAGATAAGCGGAGAGAAGTTGGGTTTATCTCTTCCTAAGATCAAAGACTTGATATTTCAGAGACTTGGGCAGGGTTAAAGTTAAACCTCCAAAATATGCATAAAAAGTGAACATTCCTGATTCCGCCTCTTGCTGTGCAGATTTAAGAGGAAGGTAGGCGATGATAAGACAGGTTACCTGCTACCCTGGCCAACGGTATTTTTTTTCAATTACCTGCCACCGTCACCCAGACTTCTGGCTCCTGTAATTTAGAGATACTTGTAATAAAAAGACAAGTCAAATTAGCCTTCTAATTAATTAGGATTATACAATGTAAATGACAGGGCCGAAAATAATGCACAAAAAGAACAACCAAAAATGCTTTCATATAACCGACTGTCAAGTACCTTTGAGCGATGATATGGGGAAATACTTGACCCAAAGCCAGAAGTAAATTTATGGTCGCTTGTCGGTAGGTCACAGAAGGCTACTGAATTTCAATCAGATTTTGGGGTTTTTCTACGTATAGTAAAAAACCGGTAGTGACCTCCAATTATACAGGGGATTACATAGTTTTATCAGTCAATTAGGAGGTGTCAATTATCCCCGAAAAGGTTTCATTGACAAAATAAAGTCGTATTTGTAGGCAATATTCTGGTTCCAAATCCGGAATTGTAGAGATTTACCAGCATACACTTCTTCTGAAAAAAGGTAGATGTGAGGTAAAATTTATGACTGTGTTCTGAATCTCAACCCCAATTCAAATTTATAATGATATAAAAACAGAAAAAACGTTGAAATAAAATTTTCTCTTACATCTCAAACTTGAAAATTTTTTATCCTATCATTTATGTTTTGAGTTTTGATATTTTGATCTAAAATGACCATAATTGGGAGCTTACGGCCCATAATTCTCTGAATGTATGCCATTGATAGAATTCAATTTTGGTTTGAAATAAAAAATGATGAGATAAGGCAAGCAGTGACTCAGAGGGGAGCGCTCTGAAGCAGTAAAAAGAGTCATAGAGATCAGATTCACAGCTGTGAGAATGTAACAATGTTACGATGCAGTTAGAGAAAAGACAGGTTAAAACGTGATTATGTGTCTAATGGATCGTTAGATATTCGCTGATCAAAGAAGAGATATGTGCCTTTAAATGTGATACGCTCTTACACTTCCCAACAATAGCTTCTCAAAGAGCCAGACGGTTATCAAAACTCAGGATCGGCCAGCAAAGCTAAAAATCTACCACTTTTTCTCACTTATGAGGAGAAAAATAAAACAGCCAAACACTGCAGCGCACGCTTGATCAATGAGGAATGTGAGGAATAATGGGCAGGCAATCCTAGCTGAGATCTCGAGGGGAGATAGAGCTCAGATGACATTATTTACATCTTGTTAACAGATCTTGTAGAGGTGTAATGTTCCATGAAAAGTATCAAATATCCATCACACATTCATTCAACAGCCTGCCTTTCACCTCTATACTCTCTGATGGTGACAAGAAACTGCCCGATCCGTAGTAAAATAACACATCAGAAGAAAGCTATACTTAAAATGTATGGCTATTCCACAATACAGAGATACAGACAAAATGCAATACATAACCTCTATTAGCCGTATGTGAAAATATACAGTGTATGTGCAAGGTGGCTTCGCTGTCATTTTTGCACAGTATGCATTCAGAGCAACGCTGCGCTAAAAGCATTAAATTTCATTTTCATTATCTTGATGATGCTGCTAACACCTGCAAAACAAAAGCTTGCAAAGAAGCGATGTTTTTTAGTATAATGATACGTTTTGTTGAAAATGCATAACTACTGTTCAGGTTTAAGCGATTAGAAATGAGATTGTGATAATTAATTCTATGAAGCTTCTACAGTTACCATGCGATAATAACGAGGCTTCAGATATTCGATCTATTATAATATAACACTGTGCTCATGACCGTATGTGTACAGATCATATCTCCAACACTATACATTATGTGAATGAAAAAGTATGAATAATATTTGCAGAAGCTCGTGAGAATAACTATGAACTGCAGATCCGCAATCTGGAATTTAAATCAGAGTTGTGTATTAGTCTCGATTTTTTCGTAACCAGCCACGCCTGAAGGTTCACCTGTGTAGGGAGCCTATGTCTCCAATCTGCAAGCATATACCATCTTAATTAATTCAGTAAACAAATATTTACGAATGCAATAAATACTTCGTGCTAATTAAAACTTCCTCCCAACTCTCGGAACGCATGCTTGCTCAGGTCTTCTGCGGGCTGCGAGTACCAGGAAACATTGGCCACATCAACCTGAATGTCAAATATTTGTCACTTGTTTTGTACGCCACAGGTGTGAACTGTGATAAATTAGTAAAAGATGAAGATGTGACAGTATACAGGGTTGGTGGTTGGTACATCTCCAGCTGTTATCAAACTCACTTATAGTAATTATTATGTAGGTGTCACAATACAAGGCCTCCAGCAGTCTGGAGGACGATGACAAAAATTTAACCTGTGGATAAATATTTTAATCTATTCTTAACCGCCGAGTGCTAGAAAATGAAGAATATATAACTGTTGTCGCTGTACGTAATGACATCATTGGTACAAGTGAAATCACAGACTGAATATATAATCAGACAACTTACCGGTACATGAAGAAACACAGGTCAAACATGTACCACCAATGTTTTAAAATTCACTACCGTCTTAAGATCAAGGGAACATTTTGGCAGGGTTCTGGCAAAGGAATATTTATATTGACGTTGATCCCGGATGCTCCGAATAGTTCAAGATGGTACGAGCAGCATTGCTGGGAGGCAACAATCTGCATTAATCTTATTTTCTGTCAGCTTGTCTTAGAATTTTCCAGATTACATAACGCAACATGACTTACATTACCAAAAATTAAAAGATGAATTGAATAAAGATTCAAAAAACTGTCTAATTACATAATGCTGTTGAAAAATTAATGTGGGTGATAGGCGGTAGCGATTGATCATTATTTTTTTTAGAATTAAGTACAAGCCACTGCCCAGCTCAAAATTTTACAATCAAAAGCAGTACTGCATATCTTTATTTTGTCTTCTTTTAAAACAATTCTATATATATATATATAGAATTGTAAGAGGAAATAGGGACAGGGGACACGTTGGGTAAATTCAAAATTTTATACAAGTCATCAAGAGTGAGTACCTGTTTTCTGATAGCTCCAGTCATTTTCTCCTGACATACAAGTTTCACATACTCCTTCTTGTTTTCTTCAGTTACTAATATGTTAGAGCCGTTTGGTTTTAGTTCTCTAGTCTGTGTGACGCCCAACTCTTGAATCTAGAGAAAAGGTGGAAGGGAAAGGAATACAATAATTTGTATTGTAAATCTATTTTAAAAGAAATATCAAAGACAATCAACCACACCAGAAAAGCATGGTGGTTAGGGTGATAGGGGGCAGAGAGAAATTTGAATATTTGAGAAACAACAATTTTGCTATTGCGCTGTCTCTGGGGTAGTAATTGGATTAAGATTGATTAATGATTTCCAGAATTCCACTGGGAACCATCAGCAGACCGCTCTAGCTAAGTTGATTTATTAAGACGAAGATCGATCAGGGCATACACTGATCAGGGTTACTAGGATGCCCTGATCGATCGTTTGCCATGACGGGTCATACATCAGTCACATGGCTCGCCCCATTACTGCTCACATCGACCAACCTACCTGCCACTAATTTCTTGCATAACACACATTAGTTAGCAAGCTAGCTGACAGCCAACCCCCATTTTTTGCTGGCAACAAAGTTGAAAACCGCATGAAATGCAATGTTGTACCTTGTTGGAATTAAATTTCATCATAAGACTTAACCAAATAACAAACTAAGAAATTCAGAGGTTGCGGTTTTTGGCAGCTACCTCCTGGAACACCCAGAGTGAAAGTCAAATGTCACTTTACACACATTAGGAGCCATATTTTATGAGATTATGGACATTAAGCACTCATTGGTCGTAGGTGATCAAGCGGTGATCTATGTCGATTAACTCGCATCACGGCGTATAATAAGTCTATTTCCTGACATTTCTATACACACTGCGACACTTTTATATACCCAGAATTGTCTTTATATATCCAAAATTGTCTTTGCCACAGGTGATGTTGCATCATTTATGAATTTTTATGATACAGCTACCATGAAATTATTATGAGTCTCTGTTTACGTTTTTTTGGATGAAAGTTGGATAAAAGATTATCTCCATGAGGCAAATAAACGTACTGGACCAGTTCCAAATATTAAATGCAATCAACTGCATGCATTTGACAATTTTTATTCCAAAATACTTTTGGTGGCTAAATACGAGATTAACTTTATGTGTCACCAAAAACCCTCTGAAATCTTCGAAAGATGAAATGTCCTGTGTTTATATCAATAAAAATGGGATCATTTTATTATTCATTTTTTAAGCTTCCCAAACACAGGTGTACACATATGTATGTGTACATATTGAACAGTCAACTTAGCTCAAACAGAACCAACTGTGCTTAGTGACATTCAAAATGTTAAAAATACACCATTGTCTCAATTTCTGACCATGGAGCTGGTTCCAGAGCCAAATCTGGTTAACCACTGTGGCGGATTTGGGAGGCTGAAAAATCTAATCTGTGAAAGGATTTGAATTTTTTATTCTCCTGAAAGCATTCTAAGACTGGATAATTTGTTATCCTGTGTGTTTTGTAATAACTAATATTTCCATAATTCTGTCTTTAGCAGGTACAGTGCCATTGTAATAAGGATTTCCAATCGGCGTCCGCCAACATAACACCTTTGATAGGAGCAGTGATCATACCACAAGTCTACCACAGGTTTACCACTGTTCTGTTCTGCGACTGACTGACTAACTCAAACCGGATGGTCGTGAGGCTGATCTAGGACATGGCATCAGTTTATAATCTCAAGTACAGCAGTCTCATCCCCTCCCTCACAATCTCAAATCTGCATATTTTTTGAATTAGCTCCAAAAGGATGTGTGCTGGTGTGAGAGAGGTGACAGAGGCAGAGCAATGTCAATCTAGGAGGAGGCTGTCAATAATAATTCCAATTCGTCAACACCTCTTTTGCTGGTAGATAACAATTTCTTCTCAGTTGAGTGTATGCGTGACGCCATTGCTTTTCGCCTATGTATATCTAAATTTTGGTACACATAGAAAGTTGAAAAAATTTTTTTTTCCACAAAATTGATGTTTGACCCTCCATGCCTTATCCAATCCTGCTACAGGAATTTAAGGAATAAACGTTGTTTGTCACTCAAATATTTTCAATAGAATTGCTATACAAAAATTTTAAGCTGCTTTGTCATGGATGGTGAAAAAAGAGAAGCACCTCGGTACTGAATGTGAGCTCATATCCGAGATCATTAACATCATGGTTGAGAAGGAACTCCAGACCCTGGTGGAATGAGTAATCTTCTGCTTCCATATCGGTGTACCTGTAACAAGCAAAACTCTGCTCTGTGAGAAATGTCAAATGAATTGTTAAGTTACATGTTTGTACAATAATACACTATTAGCAACCCATCTGAAAAAAATAAGAACAATTAAACGGTAATCTAATTTTTTCAATGATAGGCTTACATTGAAAAAATGGGATTCCCACCAATAGATTTATTGTTTCATTTTCTAGTAAATAAAGTGCGCTTCTCAAAATATTGGGTAACATGTACTTTAATTCTGCCCTGTATTTTAGGTAGTTGCGGTTTTGACTACCTTCAATATGGTTACGGTACCCAAAGTTGTTTTGTTATTGTGTTGGCAGGGCCAAAATTCCAGAGCGTATACAACCTAGAGAGCCTGGGAGTAGTTCCAGAACACTAGAATTCTGGGTCGCGACATTAGTGGTTTAAAAAACACATTATTATGGTTCCCACACTGTTACACAATTTGATTCATTTTCGGGTTTCTGGTTTTATTGTTTATTTCATGGAAACGCCGTTGTGTAAAAAAGCGGCGGTACGAGAAGCGCTCTATAAATCATGATGGTAATTTGTCATCTAAAGCAGAGGGTCACAGCACAACCCAGCCTACAGAGGAAGATGTAGGTGATTCAGATGGAATACCTGGAGCTTGTTTTATGTGTATATCAATTACACAAAACACCCAATTTAGGTTAGAAATGCTAATTTTTACTAGGTTAGATAAGTTCAAATTAATGCCGAGGCAAAGATTTCTCGTTAATCACTCTCGAATTAAGCTATGCTTGTCATCTTTTCCAAAAGTATTTGATTGATGGACCAACATACAAAACATTAAGGGACAAATTTTTGACCAGGTTCCAAAACCAACCAGACATATGTGTACACAGTATATTATATCCTTATCTTTCCGTATCCAAGAACCACAATAAAAGTTGTTGGCAGAACAATTAATTTGGGTGTATATCACCTTTTCATATATTATCTGATTTCCATAACGGGTTATAAAACCATAGTAATATTGTACTGAAGTGAGAGCCAATAACGTAAGAAAACCTGATAGCGTCATTGTCATTTAATCAGAATTGGTAAGCTGTCAGAGTATCTAGTATATTCTGGTATGGAAAGGTACAGGCACTTTTAGTTAGATTTTAGTTAGACAACTTATGAATAATTGTTTTAGTTAGATTTTAGTTAGATAACTGATGAATAATTGTTTTAGGATGCCGTTTTTACAACTTTTGATTGAAGTGCCTCATTTTTAGACAGGTGATACAAGCGATGGAAACTATGGAAAAGTGCACATTTTGCTTTGTGTCTTAGGGATTTGAAAACATCTTGCAATTATTTTTTTTGAACGAGTAAATAAGCATACTGCTGAGCTGTGGCTTTCAAGCATCATATTAATGCCCGTCAGCGACACTCATTACGAGTTAAGCGACACACTTAGCACAGTTTGAGACAGATGATACAGGCTTCGCGTGAGTCCGTAGCTACGAGCGCAGATTTGTTTACACTTTTGACAAGTGACATTAATTAGAATTAAGGATTACATAACATCTAAGAACTCTGTCATGTCTCTGTAACAAACAGAGGCAAACCGCAAAACCATGTCTCCTGACAACTCTCCACCCGCCCTTCAAAATGTTTCAATTTTTTAGCATAATTCAATAATAATCTTCTTTGTCAAGTGGGCCAACCTATGTTGGGGGATTATTTCTGTTTTCAAATATAGTTCAGGTACCTAAAGCCAATAATGATGACAAATTTACGTATGCACTCAATAGACAAAAAACCCGAGTTGTGTAAGAAATGTGGTGACCTCGCAGTCGTCTGCGGGTATCAGTAATGTCTGTTTTAAAAAAAAACTACCTGATACAGGCTTTTTTAAATAAAAATGAGAATTGT
>ERZ1740056.102-NODE-102-length-12039-cov-6.273114_pt1 | contig 12039 bp, 6 predicted proteins | sample MGYA00581746_ERZ1740056 | MGnify/ENA primary metagenome ERZ1740056 (study PRJEB43018, sample SAMN04849745) | marine metagenome | isolation source: floating plastic debris | place: Pacific Ocean | collected 2008-09-01 | study: EMG produced TPA metagenomics assembly...
GGCTTACAGCTTGATTGGTTACCATTTCATTAATTTCTGGCCTAAACCAATCTCTGAAGAGATCAGATGTTGTAGAAGAAGTGCTGGAATTTCAGGTAAGCCCAGTGTTGTATGTATGTTTGTTGTGATGGGTGATATAATTTCAATTAGATAGCTTGTATGTGTGTGTAGAATGATGATGTTTGTGTTGTTTGTACTTCATTCAAACTTGTAACTGTTGTGTCCTTACACCTCCTTAGTAGTGGCATGTATGTTATACATTGTATGTATAATTGTAATAACTGACTGCTGCTGCGTTGTTTGTTGCCATATCAGTAAAATCTTCCATTTCTGCACATATATATATCTAAGAATCAATAGAACTACACACCTGCCCCACACAGGTGAGTTGTAGTGCCTTTGACAGAGTGAGTACCCTTTTACTCCTTGGTTGATTATTCTCAACAAATTATTGGCTGGTAGGAAGGGAGGGAAAATGGCCTGGAAGGAAAAAAACCTCTCTGATAAAGTATTTCAATTTCATATGTAGCTAGGCCTATTTATCTATATATACATGTATCATCAATGGAGTCATACCCTACACCTGCGTGTATTAATGGATAGATTTGTGTGTATTCACCCAAGGAGTTAGATAGACTCCTTGATTCTGCAGTGAAATATTGATATTCTGTGTTTGCACAATGACCACAGCGTTGTGGTAGGCATCTGTTATCAGATTGGCTGGCGGGGTATTTAAAGCTCTCAACCAGTCACATGTTAGCTTAGGGTACTTTACATATCATATCAACAAGCGGGTGAACAGCATACCATGACTTCCACGCAACTCGCTGTCAGTATACCCTAGGGCGGTTCAAGACAATGCATGGCCAATAAACATCTCCTCACTACCCCCACTTAAAACCGTATGGCAGCAACAGGCATTTTGTTTTCTCTGTCGACTTCTGCCAAGCTCATGATCCAAAATTCCTAAGCAGCCTACGTACAATTCACATTTATTTTCCAATGGCAATGTGAAGGGCTGTGTGACGCTCGTCCAAATACTTTTTGTTCTTCTGCAAATCTTCTGCTGGTATAATACTCGCTCTGCTCCTCAAACCTAGCTTGTGTGTAAGGATGCACATAAAAAATGTTGCCATGGACTGTGATAGTATGAATGGAATATCTTTCTCTACTTAGGCCTTATCATGCTCTTACTGTATTATAACGTAATTGTCATTTCAGGTCTATAACCTCTATGAGCATAGAGGAACACGGATGAATTCTACTTAAGGTTCTACATGCGATCCATCTCTGACGTGTTGGCCTGGTAGAATGAGGGAATCAATTAGTGTTGTGGCTGTTCTAGCAGTGTTCTCTCAGACACGTTTCACTGCCGGATACACAGTCCAGGATATTGTTAACCGTAGGTATTCATTGTTCTATGTACATTCAAGAGAGGAGCTCATAAACTTTACCAACTACTTGTACTTACAGATGTCCTGAATTTGATTTGCCTACTTGTTAGAAAAGCTGCCCATGAATTCTGTACAGTTCACTTATGCTTGAGCTGTTTTACAGCATACCGTATCAGGTGAAAGCTGGATTAATTGGGTAGTAGGCGTAAAGCACTTTAGCCGGCTCTGTAAAATCTGCTATTGTTGATCTGATTTCCAGATACTCTTTGCATTTTAGCAAACGATTGCCCATGTAGGCCTACATGCATTTGCATAGTATTGAGATTAGAAAAGCATGGTAAAAATGTCAGATTGACTTGCCAAGCAATAGCAACTACCATCCTAATTGTAAGTATGCGATGATTTGTTTTGTTTCAGGATGTGCTCCCTGTACATCTGCCAATCCACAGTTCAATGTTCCTCATCCCACAGACTGTGGGAAATATTATTACTGCTTATCATCCCAGCCCACGCGATGGAGACAACGATTATGTCCAGCATCTACATTCTTTGACCAGACTAAGGGATCAGCAGGTGCTTGTACTGACAGTAGATATGGTACATGTCCAATAAATGTACCTGGGAATGAGAGTGTGTATGTCAATAAGGATATACTTTCTTTACCGCAATGTGCTCCTTCTGCTACAGTAATGATGACCACACCTGATGAAGTTACACCTACAACTGCATCTCAGAAAGGTATGGGTATGAATGAAGAACAACAACACAGTATGTTTCTCAGTCACATACAGAGGAGTATAATAACCATATATTCCTGCTCAGTGTAGTTTAGGAAGGGTCTAATAGGCCTACAATAGTTTTTTGTCTGAATTAGGAAATGTGTCCGGGCTCAGGATGTACGTCAGAGAGGTCAGGGTTCGGAATCCGTTTTACAATTGGCCTGTAAGGACTGCAATGTTAGGCTATCCTTATGGCTATGCCAACCCGATTGTTTGGTTCTTTTCAGTTATAGGCATTCAGTATTGTTTTGATGTTTGTCTGCAATATCAAGGAGTAAATATTCCTTGGTAATATGTGTTTCAGTTGTCTCAGATAGCACTGAGATAATTTCTAAATGTCACTCATGAGGATTACAAAAAAACAGCTGTGATAATGCAAAAAAAATGATTGTGCATATATTGGTAGATTTATGACGTAGATTGGTTTGATAATGTTCATCAGTAGCCTATAGTTTTATAATGTAGATACACCATAGAGGTAATATTTTATAACTCTGATGATGAGATACACAGATGTAGGCCTACCAAAATTCTGCTGTGAAAATGATCATGATTAGTCTTATTTTCTATCCTTTCGGCATTTACGTCCAAACTTGTATGCATAAGATTTGTTATCTAGGTTGATAGGAGAACGTTTGTTTTGACAATGTATCTGATGGTAATCACGGTACAGATTACTGATATCTGAGTTTATCAGACATGACAGATCTTTTGCCGTCTCATTCACTGTATATAACATGTGTCATACTTATAACTGACTTCATCCTTTCTAGTCAGTGATGTCTGATTCATAGTCCTAGATTTACTAGTACCGGTATATCTATGTACATCAATCCCGACCTAGCAGGTTGTTAGTTGAAATTGTGTGGGTGCCAATAATCATGTCAAAGATGATGATGATGATTGGTAGTGATTTGATGTGAGTAATAGGTTATCATCCTGAAACGAGAATTCAAAACTATCATGAAGCACACAACAATAGAACACAATTATTTTTACTTCAGATACATAGGCTGGCAGATGGTCTTTTGTTTGAGATGTTTTGAGGCGTTGCTTCTCGTCTGGTGGGATTGGTTGGTGGTAGGAGAATCTTGCTTGTTTGAACACAAGGCCAGGCCAACATATGTCACTATTGCCAGTGAAATTCAAATAAATTAGGGTTTAACTTGGTAAATATATCGGAGGATTTAAATTACCAACGGAGTCATGTGATCCAGCCTTTGCAACTTGTTTTAATGGTCATAAAGTATTTTTAAGTCTCCTGGGAGTTGCTTTGTGTTTTAGCAGTGGCAAATAGGCCACTCCTAAAGAATAGATATCTCTAGGATCGAGAAAGGTCTAATGTCGCAATCAAGTGTCAAAAATAAGTTGGAAATAGGATCGCTCCATTTTATACCTCTCAAAACTCGTACTGCTCAAAAAACTTACTTCACTTCCTTATACACTCTCAAAAATAGTGAATTTAATTTTTCGTCTAAGCATGAGTCACTTAAATGTATAATTAGATCTTATTTCAGTTCTAGGTTTGACAACTAATTCAAAATAACAAAACAATAATATGCAAATAAGGGTTATGAGGACAAATTCTGATTTTCACTTGTCATTCCAAAATTTGTTGACACACTGTACCTTCTACCTTCAAACTCAACTCAACCATATGTCAAACCTATTACAGTAAGCCTACAGTGTAGTCTCCCTTCTTGCGCCTAAAAGACCTTCAAGCCAAATATAATTGCACTGGTACATGTAGGCCTATGTACAAAGCCTGGTTTCTGATAACCGTAATAGCCATACTTCATAATGTACTGTACTACGCAACTCTGCAAGATGTATGATTGTCTGTATGTGAGATGGAATGCATTATATAGGCCTACATTACATGACATGTATATGCAATACAATTACCTTATTGCATCAAGAATGTCATAAATACCTATATGTGAGTACATAGTGTGAAAGAGTAGGAGGTAGCTGCTCAATTGTTAAGATCGCCTGCCTGAGGCACGCAAGTGTTGCAGGTCCTGGGTTTGGATTCCGCTGCACTGTCTACTGACTACTGGGCCTCTGTGCCTTAGGTGTGCTCTGACCAACTGGTACAGTAATTGCAGTCTAGCTCTTACAGCACCACTGTTGTTTCACCACCCAACCCCAAATACTACGAAGCGTTGAGTAATTTTTCGTACGTTTGTGAGGTTATCAATTTATGTGGTTTTCTTTTAATTTAAAAGTAAGCACATCATGCTAATTCACTGATAACTCGTCCTCATTTGTGTCATCATATAAATTTGTGAAGTATTTCATATTCAATGTTCATAGGAAAAGAAGCGCAGACTACCACGATTCTGGCATCATTACTTGCTGTGACAGTAATTATACTCATCGTGACTGTGCTAGGTATATTTCTGTATAGAAGAAGACAGAGAATACGCAGACCGTAAGTTTGAAACACTAAGTGATGATCCTCTCTGAATTAGACTGTAGCTAGCTATTTCATTAATATTACTGCTGAGATAAATATTTCAGTTATGCTATCCTTCCAGTCCTGCTACGTATACCGTTTATGGAATTATCTTCTCACTTACATTGTGCAAACTACTCCCGAATTATTAATTTGATTCACCAATGATACGAATAAAAAATGAATTCCGTTGTGTTATCTGATTGGTTTCTGCAATGAGATAAATATTTATCTCATCAATTCACTGTGATTTGTCAATGAAAATTTGGATACAATAAACTTTGATGTTTTGGGTTCACCCAATACTGTACAAGTTCTATGTTTAGGACCATATTAAATCCCCAGGATTTTCACTCCACAAAAATTATCCTAAGGCCTACTCTGACGGCTTAGAGATAACCTTCCTAACCGCTGACCACGATACCAGATGGAAAGCGCCCCATATTTCCATTAACATGATAGATGTCTGGAAAACTTACTGCTAACTACTTTTTATGACCCTTTTTACTCACAAGTGAAATATTTACCTATTTTGAATAACGCTTTGGAGTGCCATGTCCCGAAAAAACAGTCCTAATTTCGTGTTGATGAGTTTGAGAGTGAACCGTCTAGGAGTAAATCAAAGATCATGAATTCACGTTTATTATCAAAATCATATTTATAATAGCGCTCAACTTAATTTCAACCACTCTCTGCATTAATAAACTATATTTCATTCAGCATCAATGAGCGTTTATGATTCCATGCTCCAGACAGCAGCTCCTGATATTGTGAACATTGAATTGATCAGTTGCGTATCAGAGAGTGACACATGTATATCAGAAAAGTTTGACCAGAGCATTTTTTCATGATGCATTATTAGTTATCACTGATGCTAACTCTTACAAATCTTTAACAGATTAAGCACAATGTAGCTTACTAATTGTGATTTCAGAAAATTGCAGTGATGAGTTCTAGTAAGTATGGAAATTTTTGCTCAGCAGATGTAGACTGTTGTAGTGCGGCGCAGGCTCATGTGATCGCTTGGTGGCACATCTTTACTTTTCAGATATAATTTTTTTGAATGTGTTGACAAACACTCTTGGCTGGTGTAACTTTAACAAATAGTGTTTTGAAACCGGCTTAGCACTTGCAGTACTGTCTGTCAATTTCATTGATTGGTGATGGAACCAAACTACCTAAAACTGCCTTTCAATGGCAAACATTGAGCATAAAATTTGTCAACAGACCTGGCATGAAAGCTCAGTTCCCAAAGATTATCCCGTAATTTAACTTAGAGAAGTTTGCTGAATTATTCCCGCCATCATTTACTTGAGAAGTCCAGATGATTTGTTTGCCGTGAAGGCAAGACCACTTTGCAGTTGTAACTGGTTGAGCTCAATCATGATGATGGGTTTTTTACAAGTAAATTCTTTTGTAGCAAAAATCTGTACAGACGGAAGTTACCCGAGTCTTCAGGCGGAGCTAAGTCTAAAGCTCCACCCCCTGCTGCAGCAAATGTCTCGTACTCTACACGTCCACTGCTGAATGAGAGAGGCGACTCCTGTATATCAGGCATTGTAAGTGCATGTTCAATAAATACTTTCTCTGCTACGTATAGGCCTACACATGCTAAGAATGGACTGTCTGTGATTAGCTGTGCTTATTAGAGATTGTGCCATTCGAGGAAACTAATCAATGGGGCATGTTAGAGACCTTTGGGTGGTTGAGTTGAGTGGATATAATAAGGCATAGCCAGAAATGTGCCATCCACTAATTTTTGGTATTTTTGCTCTCTCTCATGCTGATATGAGTTGTGACAGTCAACTGCCTAATGCCAATCCTTGGTAACCGCAAACCAGCATCATCACTTTCAGTCAGGCCATCCTTTTGAATTGTGAAACAAGTTGCAAGAACTCCCTGGCATAGGAATGCTCAAAGGGCTCAGTCAGTTTGAGCTGTTAGTATTTGTTGCGTTGTGATGGCAAAGTGACGCAAAACTTCCCCATCAACGGATACTAGCTCTACGCTTATGTTGGTGTCCAAATATTTACATGTAAACATGTGTTGCTAATGATTATTGAATTAGATGGTAACATCAAGAAGCATCACCCCATACATAACTTGTTAATCTCTAGAGTTGTCCTCTTTAACTCTTAATGGAAAGACAACTCTGGGCAATGAGATGATAAATTGGACTTCTGGTAGGTCAGCACTCAAAATGTGGTAATAGCTATTAGTACTTCGTACTATATCCCTTCATCGGTAAGGTTTAATTTCCCTCTGAGTGTGAAATGTGGACCAAGTCAAGAATTATGTGGCCAAAGTTAATTATTTCGAATAGGCCTACTTGAGTTGAAAAGCATTACAAAAAGGGTTATTGAGATGGTTGACTTGAAATGATGAAGTATCATGTAAACTTCTACTTCCACTCAATATATTTTTATGCATTTTTGAGGTTTGCTTAATGCTAGCTCATATCATGACTGTAGTATTTTTCTAACCACATAGTGTGTCAAGTCTTTAGTCGCCCGAGCACTGATGGCTATGAACTCTTGACAGAAATAAAAGTGCATGACATCAATCATGCAGATCTTTATTGCTTGGTATGCTTTTTGATTAAGTGACTGACCGCGGGTTCAAGCTAAGGTATCATATATCTTGATCTACCTTTTTTCTCAATTTCTACTTCTTCACTTTTGTACCGAGAAACGTGGCACGGAACATAATGATCGACTGTACTCACGTTTAAAACAATGTTAATGAACTCCCATTACAACTCCTTTCGCTGTTAATCTGTGTACGTCTCGTTTTTATGCAGTATGAAGAGCCGGATATGTCAGAGGAGCCGGGTTACCAGGAGATACCTGAGAGAAATAGTAAAGCATACTACTCAGAACCTGCTGCTGAGTCAGAAAAGAAACTCGATAGACCTGCTATATCGCTGCCCGTGACTGCGGCCTCAGAGGAGTACATGATACCGTGTAACGGTACAGACAACCATCACTACTCCCCTACTAATCCTACTAACAACGGTGTGTATGATAAGGCAGGTCCTGAGTATCTACAAGTGGGTGAACCATATGACTACTGTACCCCCCAATCAGCACACCCTACTCTGAGTATGCAGAGGGGTGGTGAGCTACCCCCCACACCCGAGTCTCCACCTTATTATGTGGATCCAGGGTTAAATAATGCTACACCAGATTCAGCTGCAGTCACACCAGTTTATGATGATCAGTATGTCGATCCAGCCACACAGTTTGGGGGTCGACCTGAAGAGGCGCCCCCATCACCACCATACTATGTCAACCCGATACCAACAGAACAAACAAACACTACTAATTATCCTTATCATACATTAGAACCTCTCAGCAAAAAATAGAAAGTTTCCTGCGCATATTCTCGTACACCAGCCATCTCAATCATCTTATTTTAATCAAAATTTTAATACACTTTTCAACATTGTTAGAAGATTTGTTTTTTTTATTGTATACATTGACATGTTTGTAATGCTTCAAGCCTTCTCTTGCCAACTGCTTCTGCCTGCACCATTCAACATGCATCCTCATAAAAATACAAGTAATTACAAGTTTGTACATATTGTTAGTTGGGTTAAAACATCAAGAGACATAAGTGACTCTCATATCCATACATTTGAGTCATTCGTAAATATACTTTATTTATATACTCTTATTTAATTTTGCAAAAACCATACGCAAACTGTTAGTTTTATTTAACACTTTTTCAGTACCTGTTTCAGAGAACCTAGTCATATACTATTTTATGTAGCTGATTTATTTGGGTTGTATCCTAGAAAATAACTAAAAAGGAAGTTCATACTGTACTGTCCAACCAGAGGCTGGTTTCTTTGGTTTTTTGGTCACGGCTTTGGATATTTCTCATTTCACAATTTGCGGTTGTCTTACAAGTATTCATTATTTCAAAACTTCTATGTTTGTAGCTCATTCAATGACCTGGACATGCAATTGATATAATAGTGCCAAGTTATCTCAATAAATTTAAATATTGTGACTTACCGCTTTTATCTTTGCAATCTTATCGAAACTCATTATTGTATCAAAAGAAAAAGAAAGTCAAAAATTTGTCAAAACTGACAATTTCTTGTTTGTAGTGTAACTATAGTCCCAGCTAGTTTGGGAACTTTTTCTTGAGACGACACTGCAATACAAAAATTAATAGCACTATATTAGTGACATATAATGGTACATCTCCAGTGGGTAAGATCAATAATCAGCCAGTGTTTTGTATAATTCAAGAAGTCTCAACTTGCAACTCGGAGCGCAAATGCAACAAATTGATGATGATTTGAAGTTGTTTCTGATGAGAAAGTAGTATCGAATTGTTTTGTTGGAAAGCTGATCTCATACATTCTTAGTGCATATGCTACTGTACTAGTGTTTTAAAGTAAGCGGTGAATTACCCCGGGTAATACGGGGCAATGCATGTTTTTTAAACGAAGGGAAACCACTTATTTGTCATGAATCTGTGAAATTAATCGCTGATTAATCATGATTCGTGGGTCTTTACTTTGCCATTTATCCTTTCATAACTTGCTTTGATTAATGGGATGGCTGGTGCATAAAGGATGGTGTAATGTCTTTATAGGCTGGGTGTGATTGTCTCCATACCCGTAGTAAATCCACTTACTGGCTCCTTTTGTGTGAGATACAAAGGCAGGCCAGTTAAAATTTCAACGCAACCACCATGTTAGCACCAAACTGCAAAAAATATGCTACCGCTCGCTCAAATATATTTAGTGCCACCCATTTTAGTGAGATATTCGTGTGAAGTCATAAGAACAGCAAAAAGTATTAATTTAGCTCATATTTTATGGTATTTCATGAAACAAAATTATGGTAACAATAAATACAATCTTTATGTAATTGCATAGTTATATATGATAGATCATCAAAAGTAGAATACTGAAAAGGGAATAAAATGAATAAATGTTATCGAAAAACAGTAGATACATAAAAGGAAAACCAAAACAATGTTGCTGTGCGTCTGGCCAGAAAAAGTGCTCAAACGCTTCTTGGACATATTGTAGAGTCGATGGACATCAATGTTTGACGGTATAAAGTCTTCACCGGATGATTGGCTTCACAATCGAACAAAGGTTCGTAATCATCACCAAGTCCTCTCGATTTGAAGTAGCCTGTTGCTTTGACATATCGGTTATCATCGAGTGAGACACGGTGGTACAAGCCGGCTGGTATAACCAACAGGTCCCCAGCCCTCAGATGTAACCTCACCCAATCCCCTTCAACAAACAGAACATCAATGAAGCACCCTCCGTCTTTTATATACCTGATTTCGTCAGTGAGATGGAAGTGCGGTTTGTAGAATTTCTCTAGCTCTGCCAAGTACTCTAACTGGTTCAGGTCCCCGGGAGGTGCGTTCGTATCAACATAGTCTGTTAAAATGATGTCATAGCGTTCTACCACTGCTGGATGGTTCAGAGTAGGATGGGAGGATGCAGTCGTGTGATCGTCTATTCTGTGGAGCTCAACGCCTGTACTCAGGATGACCTTATCAATACTCAGGTATGTGACATTCTGTTCATTGTTGTTAGATAAACACCACGCCTCTACCATTCTGCTGCAGTCGTTCTGTAAAACAACAATGATTCATGTTATCATATATTACAATATTACAAAATGCTCCCAAGCAAGAAGAGCTGACGAAAAACCACAAAAAAGTTTAAATTATTGGTAGAATAAAAAGCTATGATATGGTCACAGTGGTGATTAAATGTCCATCAGTTGGCGGAGATTGACTGAGCGGTTATTGACCCAATACGTTAGCTTGACAGTGACGTCACTACACCTTATGCAGGAGGTATCAGTAAAAGGACACAGTTGTAGGTATTCAAATGTGTCACATAAGCTTAAAATGTCACATTTTTGTTGAATCACCAAAATCTGTGTCAGTTTATCTGCTCCCAAACAAATTCCGCCATAAAACTCTCAAGGGTAGTTTGACCGAGCGGTTATTGGCCTGCATGCTATGCACGTTATGACGTCACTTGATACGAATCAGATTTTTTCTAAAGCTGAAATCACCCCAGACCAGCATGAGGCAACATTATTTCTAGGACTATATCTCACTTCATCGCAAACTGTTGCATAGTGTATACACATCTACGTTTATTTTCAAAGTACAAAAAATATTCAAGATTGTTTAAGCTTACCTATTTTCTGGAAGTATACTACATACATTCCCAATAATATTCTAACCTTAAAAATAATTTTTCTTACCTGAAGTGCAGGTTTTCTCAGTAGAAATAGATCTTGTGAGATGCTTTTAGTCTGAGCAGCAAAGCAGTTATGACTTCTCTCCACCATGTGGATGTCGTTTAAGGAATCCTTGTGGATTAGTAAATTTAAATTGGTTTTTGATTGGCCCAGCATTCCGAGTTCAACAAAAACAAGAAAAATGGTTATGCCATGGTTTAGGTAAAACTCAAAATGGCTTCATGAGATTCAATTCTTCTCTGTTTTACATATCAAGCCTTCATTTTATCTTTATTGCTGAAGACTCTTATACCTGCTTACTTACTCTGCGCAAGAAGTCATACAAATTTTTCTTTTTCTACGTTTTTTGCGATATGACACACAACACATAAAATTACTGAGCAACAGCATTTTGTGCTTCGAAAAGCGGAACAAACTTACACTGGGAGGGGAAGGGGGCTGTTGGTGCTGCTCATCCGATTTAATCTCAGTGAACAGGTACAGGTGTTCGGCACTATGACATTTTTGAGAGGATGATTGTAATTATTTGCTATGGTCCTATGATAGCTGCGGTTTTTGTCATGGGATTATTTTGAATGGTAAAGTACTAACAGTGGGGATGCAATCAAACAAAAATATTCTAACCAGTACCTGAGTGTCCTTTGCAGTGGAATTGTAACATCAAGTGCAACAAAATTTTAATTTGGCATGAAAGCAGTCATGACAGGACATGATAAAAAGAGTATAATTTAGCATTTCCTGTCGCTGATCTGAATGGAATGAGTATTCTAGAATTTCCTTGCATGTTTGAGGTGCGCGAAATTATGAGCCAGTATGGCGTTTTATGCGAGTAATAACTTATAAGCAACAAATTCATAAAATCTACTTGCTAAATCTTCATGGAAAGCAAGTCAACTACCTTCCTCTTCGCAAGTCCAAGTCAAGTAAAATGAAGTCTGAGCGCTCAGACTCTGACACGCCCACGCGAGCAGACCAAGTAAAATACTGTGGAAGACATGTCAAGTACAAGTCGACTACTTTTGTCGAGCATGATGATAGGCAAGTCAAGTACTTGACTTACAAGTAGAGTACTCAAATACATTGTGACTCGGACAGAGCCCTGCCAAGATCCCATTAAATGGAGTTTTCTCCGTTCAAAAAAGGACAGACAG
>ERZ1740056.103-NODE-103-length-12028-cov-6.950221_pt1 | contig 12028 bp, 12 predicted proteins | sample MGYA00581746_ERZ1740056 | MGnify/ENA primary metagenome ERZ1740056 (study PRJEB43018, sample SAMN04849745) | marine metagenome | isolation source: floating plastic debris | place: Pacific Ocean | collected 2008-09-01 | study: EMG produced TPA metagenomics assembly...
CTTGTGCATTAGATCATTAAACCATATTGCTCTTATATTGATGCAAGATTTTTATTTTAAAAGTCTGTTTGTGTTACTTGTGATGGTTATATCTGTATCTGATTGTTTTTAACAATTGATACAGATGTTCCGGATGCACCAGATGCCCCAACAATATCTGATATGACAGCAAAAACATGCACTGTGAACTGGGCTGCACCAGGCAATGATGGCGGCTCACCAGTAACAGGTTACTATGTAGAGCGTTACTCTGATGTCAGTCCGAGATGGCTGAGGATTAACAGACTGCCTGTTAGTGACACTAGTCTGCAGGTACCAGACCTTGTAGAGGGCACTGACTACATATTCAGAGTTATTGCTGCTAACAAGAAAGGAGAGAGTCAACCAAGTCAACCCTCCGATCATGTAGAAGCCAAGAATCCATACGGTAGGAATGCTGATAGTTGTAATCAAAAAAAATTTTTACAGTATATGACTTAACGTGTGAATGTCTTGCTGTTACATTTTGAGATACATATATATTTATTGTAACTATCCCGGGTATACTGAGGCAAGCTCCTGTTGGATAATATAAGATAATGCAAGCTAGCAGTATAGTATTTGTGTTGTGTTTGAAGAGCTTACAATTTGTTTACCCTCCAGTAAGAAAATCGTCGTTTGAAATTTAAATTTTGCTAAAGCAAATTCGCTCAATTTAAATTTAGTTTATTATTAAATTTTCAAAAATCTCTGAATAATAGATTATATAATTGAAATTCAAAAATCAAAAGTTGCTTATTTTATTCCCGTGAATTTTACTATTATCAGCGAGGTTGCATAATTAAATACCGCATGTATGGCTTCATCCTATAAGGTATTATGGTGAGCAGATAATTGTTTAAGGATAAATCAGCTTTTAAATTTTTCCTCGAGTAAGTGACCTATCAAGACAGTACATTATTATAACTCTGTACTGAGATAAAGTTTTGCTCATGGTTAACACAGTCTCTATTATGCAGGTACATGCGATGACACTTCACTCACTGGAGATGGCATTGTCAACTCTATACATCACATTCTGCACATGACCATCTCACATCAATTAGGCTGTTTCCCTCAACCCATAAATATTTCTGTCTGTGCCTTCAACCCATTTCTATCCCCCTATTTCACCAATAAGAAGTATTGGAAACTTTTGTACCACAAAAAAAAGTAACAAAGCTATGTTAAATTGTGATGCAGTCCATTGTCTACCTGACATATTTCTGGTCCTTTGGATGCAATTAACTCATGTCAGTACATCACCTACAGAACTGCTTGCAATGTAGCAGCTCTGTTCAGAAGAATTGTGTATGTTGTGATTTATCATGTTTATTCAGATGTACCGGGTAAGCCCGATATACCGACAGTATGTGACATATCAGATACTAGTGTAGAGCTGAGCTGGAAGGCTCCACACACAGACGGTGGTACTCCTATCACAAGTTACACTGTTGAGTACATGAAACGAGGAGAGAGCAAATGGGTGCCTCTTATCACAGGAACACCAGGGCTTACTTTTGAAGTGGGTAGCCTACAGAATAGTGCCAACTATCTGTTCAGAGTTGCTGCATCTAACAAGGTTTGTGTTGGTAATAGCGGCTTTCTGCAGCATTCTCTCTGAAGCCTTGATGTAGTGACATGCCAATAACTTATTTTTCATTAAAGAAAGTTATATGATATAAGGTACTTACGTGATAATGTTTTTACATGTTAATAGTCTGGGACCGGAAAGCCATCAGATAGTACTGACTATGTACTAGTGAAGGCTCCAATCGTAGGTGACAAGGCACAGATATTACACCCACTGGAGGATATTACTGTAATCTCACCTAACACTATACTTCTTGAGTGTGATCTAGATGTCGGCCAACCAGAATCTCACATTGAATGGTGTGTATAACAATTATACTACAGTACCTTGCTATCTCTTAAGTTATAGACACTGTTACTTGACTTTATTCTGTTGCCCAGATATAGGATCAGTGTATCTTGTTATCAGAGGGGTTGAATACAACTGAAAATTTGAACTGGCTACCCTTCATTTACTGGTACTATGATGAAACATCTTATCGCCTGGTATAAATTATGGGTATATTGTGCAGGTGAGCGTAAACTTCACACCTACTCGTCAATTTTCTAGGTTCAAGAATGACCGACCAATTCCTAAAGACAGCCGAATTAAGTCAACAATAAATGTGGATGAAGAGCTAGCTACACTGCAAATCACCGAGTCAAAACTCTCAGATGCCGGGTCATACAAGATTGTAGCTACCAACGATATCGGCCAAGTACAGTCCAACTGTCAAGTCACTGTCAACTGTGAGTGCCATTATCAAAAACATTCCAACTATTCCAACCATATATAATACTGATCATGTATGTTATCGGTGGGAAAGGCATTAGCTTGGGGAGAATGTGACAGTCCCTTGATTTCCAGGATTCATTCATGGATGAGTTTTACAGCAGATAAATGAAATTCAAAAACTTCATGACAACTCAACAAGCTGTGAGGCAGCATAACATAATTAAACCAACTACTAAAAAAGTAATTGGGAAGGACCTTCTGGTAGATGATTTTCTCATACACTGTAAAATGATAAAAGTGTGTCTATTTGTAGGCAAGCCAGTGCTAACATTTGACGAAGCGCAGACGACCACAACACAGAATGTAGCCTCACGTCTTGTTATACCGGTAGAGGTTACTGGACTCCCGGTCCCAATGGTGTCATGGACATTTAGTAATGGCCCACTTGATGGGGCATTGGTTAAAGGTGATGATACCTTCACCAATCTGACTATAGAGTCATTGGATTCCAAACAACAAGGGGTGTATACTCTGAAGGCTATTAATGCAGCAGGAGAAGCAACAGCACAATTCACCGTCAACCTTCAAGGTATGAACAATTTATTTTCCGTGTTTGTTCAATGGCATACCATCATTGTTGAGATACATTCAATGGTCAGGTTCAATTCAAACCATTTCATTATGTACAAGCACTGAATTGGTAGAATTCAGTGGGCACAATATTTCTATTCCATGCATGGTAGAATTCAGTGTGTAAAAGCTACCAGTGCAACACCATGTTGTAATCAAAAGATTTGTTGGTCATTTTCAAAAAATATAGTTATGAGGTTCAACTATGTGTTTTGAGGTTTGCTATCTTGTTTGCTCGAAGTCTGTTGCAAGGCTCTCACTTACTGCACGCTGCCATTTATATAGTAACTACTTATGTTATGCAATCTGCTCCGCTTGCTTTAATAGATAGACCATCACCCCCTCAGAATCTGGTCATCACCGGGTACACAAAGGACACTATATCAGTAAGTTGGTCAGCACCTGATTGTGATGGCGGTGCACCACTTACCTCATATGTAGTTGAGAGGCAAGATACTAAGCGTAAAACCTGGATGACTGCTGGCTCTGCAGGCCCTGACACCACTGACTACACAATCAACAAACTAATTGAGGGCAATGAGTATGTCATAAGAGTGTTCGCTGAAAACAGAGTGGGGGCTAGCGAACCAGTGGAAACCGATTCTGTCACTGCCAAGAATCCATTTGGTGAGTTCATTTGGACTCTATTAGTGTTGTTTTTTTTTGGTGGGATAAGCCTACTCCATATTTAGTTTGGCATGTACACCATAATTCATACATTTGATGAAAGTTTTTTTATGGTTGGGATTTCAAATATCACTTTGTAATATTGTTATCATTCCTCTGACTTGTCTTACAACAATTATTGACTTAATCGCGCATACGGAAAAATGATCCAGAGATATTGGTAATACCGTAAAGTCTGGGTTATAAGCTTGGGCTCTTACCAGATTTTTTGAATGGGCCTCTAAGGATTATCATGAACTTATAACCTTTGTTTGCAGCTTTTATAAAAGAAATAATGACTCCTTTTGACTAGTGTTGTCGACTTCAAGATGTTAGTTAGTGTTGTAAAATGCATTAACTGAATTTTGATTTGGGATTAGCATCAAGTAAATTGTCCGATTACCATTTGCACCCAGCTTATAATGTAGGACCCGGCTTAAGGACTTTACACAGACTTTACGGCATATGTTCAGTACTTTGTAGTGTCTGTTTCCTTTGCTGAAAAAGATTTACTATTTGTGAGAGGAGGCACCACTTTATTGGATGATTGGAATTAGGAAATGCCCTGATTTCCCTTGTACACTCAATGACTTCAATGAACTTCCCATTGTTCACTTCACTAAGCCAGTTTTCATGGAGCAATACAACTCTTTTTTTCTTAAGGGCAATACACGTCATTTACTGTATACTGTTTGTTAGCTGATGTCTCATTTTATGGACCTTTCCTTTCCATATCTGGTGGGCTGGTCCCGGTCCAGCCAACTTATGTTACTTGTGTAACGTCATACATGTATATAGGCTACTGGTGGGCCATGTCATTATCTATTTTTGTAATCCGAATCTGGTCAGGATATTACATGTAGTTTTCTTTGTGCCATTTTACACAGACAAACCATCAGCACCAAGAGGTCTTAAGGCTAATGATGTGACTGCCTCCTCTGCAGTCCTTACTTGGTTGCCTCCTGAGTCAGATGGCGGAGCTCCCATTACTAATTATGTGGTGGAGAAGAGCACATCATTCAGTGCACGCTGGGTGCGTGCTTCCAAAGCTGCTGTAACTTCACTGAGGCTAGAGCTAGATGACTTAGTAGAGAACACTAGTTATGAGTTCAGAGTTTCTGCTGAAAATGACGCCGGTGTTGGGCCTTCCTGTCAGCCTGTTGGACCCATTGTAGCGAAGGAACCAAAGGGTAAAGCGTCACATTTTCTTTTTTTATACACCATTAGCTAGAAAATTTAAACCATCACAATCCAGTTCCATGTTAAAAATCAGTTGTTAAATCAGTGAAGCATAACTAGAATCCTGACTACTCACATTTCAAATACAAATACATCATAAATCATTATCACATTTTTCTACCTATCACTTCAAATTGTTTCTGACCTAAAAACTATGTTTTCAGTTGATGTCCATTTTGTGACTCCGCTCTCAGATATTGACTGCAAGGAGGAAGAGACAATTACATTTTTCTGTGAGATAAACAAATCCGATTGCAATGCTGTATGGAAAAAGGATAGTCAACCTCTTCCTCCAGACACTCGCTTCGAAACAATGGTGCAAGGCAAAGAACATTCCCTAATCATCAGAGATGTAATGCTGGATGATGAAGCAGACTACACAATAGTCATAGAGGATGCTGAATCGACTGCTGGTCTATTTGTGGAGGAAGAACTGGTAGAGATCATCACACCACTTCAAGATGTTGTGTTGAGTGATGTGCCTAAAGATGTAGTCTTCACCTGTACAGCAAACAAACCTGCTCTGAGTCATAAATGGATCCTAAACGGCAAACCATTGCCTGACGACAAAACTAAGTTCTTCTGCACTTCTGATGACAATAGTTACACCTTAACCATCAAAGGTGCTACAGAGAAAGATGACGGTGAATACACAGTAGTGATAAAGGGACACAAATCCACAGCTGATCTTATAGTTGAAATCCCCCCACAGATCAAATTGCATAAGAAATATGACGATCAGATAGTTCTCAAAGCTAGACAAACAACCATCTTTGAGGTGCCATTTTCTGGCTGGCCTACCCCAATGGTTTCATGGCGCTTGAATGATGAACCTCTGGAAATGAGCAAACACATTCATGAAGAAACAATCTCAGGTTTATCATGTATCCATGTGAAGAGTGCCAAACGTTCCCACACTGGGATCTATGCTGTAGAAATAGTGAATGATTTGGCCACAGTGACAGCAAAAATTGACTTGCTGGTTGTCGACAAACCGGAACCACCTGAAAATGTTAAGGTTGGTGAAACCAATGAGGACAGTGTAACAATCTACTGGGAACCACAAGCAGATGATGGTGGGAAACCTGTCACTGGATACATCATAGAAAAACGAGACATGAACAGAAGGACGTGGGCGCCTGCTGGAGAGACAAGTGAGCTGAAGTTCACTATTGTCGAGTTAATAGAAGGTCAAGGCTACATGTTTCAAGTCAAAGCTGTCAATGAGATTGGTGTGAGTGAGCCAACAGAGACTGAGCAACCAGGGAAACCCATCAGCAATAATAGTATGTAATACACTGGAGATGTGGGGCCTTACATGTACAACTAAATGTTTTTTCTAAACTATGTACCCGGTAGTGTCGAAATATGAACACTGGACAGCTATATCTTAGTGTCTCCTTGTTGCTTTTTGAATATTCTGAGCTATGAATAATGTGTTACTCAGCAAAGGCTTGCTTAATCCAAACAATAGCTTTTCCTGCTTTATTTGTGTAGCCTACATTGTCATGGCATGACAAAGCTATTTTATCCACTCCGTAAATATCCTTCCTTCCTTTCCTACTGTAGCTGTGCCGGACCCTCCTTACAACCTTGTCGCATCTGATATAACCAGAACAGAAGCCACCATCACATGGCAAGCCCCTGATGTGGATGGAGGCACACCTATTACGGGATATCATGTTGAGAGATGTAGTGATAACTCCACAAGATGGGTTCGACAGACCAGACAGCCCATTCACGATGTTACCATGTTTCATGCTGACAATTTAATGGAAGGCACTGAATACCAGTACAGAGCAATTGCGCTCAACAAAAGAGGTGAAAGCGCACCCAGCAAGGCAACAGAGTCATTCATCGCTAAGCTTCCATATGGTAGGTATTTTGTTTGCAGTTAATTTTTCTTCTTATTCTGAGGCCTCAGACTACGGCTAGAAGCGCCAGCCCCAGTCTGAGAACTGCCGGTCGTACTAAGAAGTTGTGCAACGGGACAGTTAACACAGTTTGGAATCAAATCTGTAAAATTAGCCCGCTCATAGCTCAAGCTATCAGCAATCATAAAATATATCTGTAAAAGTTTACATTGTATGCATCCCTGCTTTATCACTTTATGTAGCTCCTTGAATACAGATTGAGTTTGTCAGTTCCTCTTTTCTGTTATACCATGATATGACAGGACATGAGTATTGTCTGTTCATGCCACAGCTGATGTTATCAGACAGGTGTTTATTATTTAGATGTGCCTGGTGCACCAGATGCTCCTGTCATCTCCAATATCACTGACACCACTATGGATGTGAGTTGGAAGCCTCCTGCTCAAGATGGTGGATCCCCTGTTATTGAGTACTTTTTAGAGCAAAAACTTTCTTCAGACTTCAAATGGTCACCTGTAACCACTTCTCAGATCGTCAACACAGAATTCAATGCAAATCAACTGAAAACTGGAAAAACCTATCAGTTCAGAGTTGCTGCTGCTAATCTTGCTGGTACTGGAAAATGGTCCCAGCCATCAACTGACAATTTATGCAAAGCTCCTATAGGTAAGTCTCTTCTATAGTGAAAAAACAACACCTATGCTTACCATTAAGTGACTTAGTATTGCTGATGACCTCAGTCTCCTCAGCGCTATCACTGCATATAATTATTACCATCAATGCAGGATTAAAAACAGCTTAAAATTAAAAACTTCCGAAAAACCTTATTTTTTTAGAAAGAACTTTTAAGCACTGATCTGAATAACAAGTCATTGGTTATTAACTTTCTTTTACTGAAGGAAATAGCTTTCCTTTTGTTGTGTGATGTAATTACATGTAGTTATTGTCTAACTCAGATGTATTTAGTGTCAAGACAGTCTGTGATTTGGCGACACTGTACCAATTGATCAACTATGTGTGGATGTTCCATCAAGAACGTATCTGCAAGTTGACAAAAACTCTTTTTTAATGTTCTGACACAGATAGACAGGTCGAATTAAATACATTGGGTATTACTATTTTCAGGAACTCAAATTGGTGGTTTCAGCAGACCTGCCAAATCTGCTTTATTACTTGAAGATCATTAAGCCTCTTACAACACCCAGTCAAACAATCTCAGTTGAGACTACAGATGTACGGATGCCAGTGGCACTCCTACATGTACATGTTTTGCAATGCCATTTGTTTGTTTGTTTTTTTACCAGTTGGATCTGCACCAGAACTTTTGGAAGGCCTGGAGGACCTCACTATAATCTCTCCTGGTAAAGCTGTACTTCTCTGTGATGTGGATCTTGGATGTCCAAAATCTGAAATAACTTGGTTCAAGGATGACAAGCCTGTAAAAGGAGAGAGGTTCAAAGCAGAATATGTTGACACTGATGAATCAGCAATTCTTGAAATCATGGAAGCCAGCCTCCAGGATGCCGGTGTGTATAGAGTCATGATTTCAAATGATCTTGGTGAAGTGAGCTCGGAAGGAACGCTAACTGTTCACACAGTACCAGCCGTGACTCCAGATTCAGCTTCCAAACCCTCTACTACCCAAAAGTCCGGCTCAACTCTTGTGTTGACAGTTGATGTTGTCGGTCACCCGCAGCCTTCCGTTGTCTGGTCACATAATGAATTGACAATTGAAAACTCATCTGCTGTCATTGACAATACTCCAAATTACTCTAAACTCAAATGGAACAACATCACTCCAGAAACTGCTGGGACATTTACTGTAACAGCAACTAATGAAGCTGGATCTGCTACGGCGTCATTTTCTGTCAATGTGTTGGACAGACCATCTCCTCCTGAAGACTTTAAATTCACAAACATCACTTCAGACTCAATTGATCTCGCCTGGTCTGCGCCATCATCTGATGGAGGGAGTAAGGTGACGTCATATGTCCTTGAGCGTATGGACATTAAGAGAGGAACATGGGTATCAGCAGGTACAACAGATGCTGGGAAGCTTCACTCGACAGTGGTGAAACTCATCAATGGTAATGAGTACTTGTTCAGAGTGTTCGCTGAAAATGATGTTGGGGCTAGCCAACCTGCAGTACTAGACACGCCAGTAGTGCCTAAAAACCCCTATATGGAGCCAGGACCACCAGAGAACCTAGTCTGTGAGGGTGTGAAGGCCACAAGCTGTTCATTGTTATGGGACCAACCAGTCTCTGATGGAGGTTCACCTATTACTGGGTACACTGTCGAGAGGAAGTCTCAATTCAATGCTCGGTGGACAAAAGTGAATAAGTTCCTCTTGGAGGATCTGGAGCTGGAGATTACTGATCTTAATGAAGGCACTGATTATGAGTTCAGGGTCCTTGCTGAAAACAGGGCTGGCGCTGGTCCTCCATGCAAACCTATCGGACCGATCAAAGCTCAAACTCCTAGAATCCCTGTGCACTTCATAAGAGAATTGGAGGACCAAACAGTTGAAGATGAAATGATAGCAACATTTGAATGTGAAATCAATAAGCCCAACATGGCCGCTCATTGGTCCAAGGGGGGAAATAGGATCACACCATCTGAAAAGTACCACATGTCTGTTGAGGGAGCTGTTCATCGTCTTGAGATCAAGGGCTGCCAAAAATATGACAACGGTGCTGTGGAGATTAGTGTGGAAGATGTGAGTAGTAGTGCTAGCTTAATAGTGGATGTTGTTGAAGTTGGGTTGGTCAAGCCACTAGAGGATATCCAGTGCGATGAAGTACCCACAACTGCTGTATTTTCATGTGAATTCTCCAAAGGTGGTCTTCCGATAAAATGGACAAAGAATGGACAACCAATCCAAGCTGACAAAAAGTACCAAATGCGATGTACTGGAGCTGTCTATGAGCTGGAAATCAAGAGTGCTAATCGTGATGATGAAGATCAGTACTCTGCTACAATCAAGGGAGTAACAACAGATGCAAAACTAGTATTTCTTATAAGGCCATCACTGAAAATGGCTAAGAAATATAATGACGTTGTGGTGATCAAATCTGGGCAAACAACGGCGTTTGAAGTCCCTTTTAGTGGCCATCCTAATCCTGACATACAATGGCTTTACAAAGGACAGTCTGTTACTAATAACAAGCGCATAGAAATCAGCAATGTGGCAGACCACACAACACTGAAGTTGAGAAATGCTGTGCGGCTTGATCGGGGCACATACACCCTTACTGCTTCAAACCCGGTGTGTGAGGTGTCAGCAGATGTAACTCTAGATGTCCTTGATAGGCCATCACCACCAGTGAATTTTCGGGTTGTTGAAGTAGAGGAGGAATCTGTTACCTTGGAATGGGGAGTACCTGAGGATGATGGAGGCAGTGAGGTCACACACTACCTGGTTGACAAAAAGGAAGTTGGAAAGAGAGGATATGCTCAAGTAGCTAAATGTCACAAAATTGGACTCGCTGTAGACGGGTTGAGAGAAGGTCACAACTATCTATTTCAGGTCACAGCCGTCAATGACATCGGAAAGAGTGAAACAGTTGAGTTAGAGAAGTCGGTTGTGCCTACCAGCAAATTCTGTAAGTGGAGTCACTATATACTGCTTTGATCATAATGGTTACTTGTAATGAATATGGTTGAAATTGAACTGCATGCATGTGACTGATACCTGCCATTTGCCACTAACCATATCCTGGTGGGTTGAGTGCCATTCTGCAGTAATATTACTAGTGCCATCCAATAATAATGAGTATTATTAATTATAGTATTACTAATTAGTACTACTAATAATAATTAATATGAATAATGTAGTATTACTCTTGCCATCCACTAGTAGTACTAATTTGATGTTAATTATAAACCGAACATAGTAAAATATAGCCCGATTCTATAAAATTTTCTTCAATTGCTTCCCAACAACACGTCAAGAAAATACAGAGCATGTGACATCACAGGGACCATGTGTCCGCAAAGATTTTGGTGATGGTTGATAGTGAAAATGACTATTTTCAATGAACCCAAACCCATGCTCATCGTATACAATTATAGTTTTATCACCATTGCGACCATGGATTTTTATATTGAAATTACCACAATTATCTGTGTAGTGCCCTTAATATTGTCATGTGATCATACAGGTCAGATGACCATCAGGTCACATCACTATAGCTGCCATCTTTGAAAGTGGTTATAAACTTCTTTGTTTAAATTTTGGTATGTCCTCAAAAATCAGTCTGTTATGGTTACATCATCAGTTGTATGCAGTTACTGTTATGTAATTATTACACCTTAGGCATTCAAGGAACTGTTAACCATAGTTTGAGAGGTATTGCAATCAGGATGGTAGTGGTTTGGAGGATGGTATCCCTCATAGGGAGCTGACTTTGAAAGTACTACAGTATGAAGTTGTATGTGTATGTTTGGCCCAGTGGTTATCAAGTCTTACTTTCATTATAGCTGTTCCAGAAGCACCTTCAGCAGTAGATGTGTCAGATATCCTATCATCGTCGGCTAATATCTCCTGGTCACCTCCACAAAGTGATGGAGGCACACCAGTCATTGGATATTTTGTTGAGAGATCCACCAGCAGTAGTGATCGATGGGTCCGACAGAACAGGGAACCCATCTCAGAACTTATCTATCACCAGGATAATCTTATGGAGGGAACTGAGTACCTGTACCGAGTGGTTGCCGTGAACAAGAGGGGAGAGAGTAGTCCAAGCCTTCCGTGTCAACCTTTCACAGCAAAAAATCCATTTAGTGAGTTCTCGTTAATTTATAATGATTTCCTGTAAAAAGCTGTCATTTGTCTTTGACAAACACGAATACTACTTGGCATTAAAGGTTACAAGTAGTTAAATGAAGATGTAGTTGGTGACGCAATGTAGTGTTTGCCTGATTTACTCTGGATGGAAGACTTAAGGGGGGACTTGACCAAAATCTACCAATAGGCTCAGCCATTGCACGAGGGTTTCACCCCATTTCACTGCTTTACCAGTTGAATTTAGCTTGCCTTTGCACTTGTTACATTTGATGTAAAATCTCATCAAAAACACATGAAAAACTGCAAAAAGAGTCATATTAGCTATCCACAACCTTTTTCACTTGGTGATTTGTGAAAACACTCCTTTTTTAAGATTTTGCTCTGCAGGTTCAGTACAGCTGGTCAAAAACACCCCTACTATGTGAAAATGGCCGAGCCTATTGGTAGATTTTGGGGAGGGGGGGGGGGGGGGGGGGGGGGGGGGGGGGGGGGGGGGGGGGGGGG
>ERZ1740056.105-NODE-105-length-11989-cov-7.082286_pt1 | contig 11989 bp, 7 predicted proteins | sample MGYA00581746_ERZ1740056 | MGnify/ENA primary metagenome ERZ1740056 (study PRJEB43018, sample SAMN04849745) | marine metagenome | isolation source: floating plastic debris | place: Pacific Ocean | collected 2008-09-01 | study: EMG produced TPA metagenomics assembly...
AAATCTGCAGATATTTTATAGGATTTCACATATATTCACTAAGGAAGTCCAGCACAATGGCGCCTTCGTGGCGAAAGAGATTTCAAAAAAAGTCAAGTTCACCATAAAGGTGGCTGCCATAGCTAACAAGATTTTGCTCAGGCACATTTTGTACAGGGTTATATCGTAAGTAATAATGTTTTCGTTCCATTATTTATTTACTATCACTGACTGTACAAGATGGGTGTCAAAGATCCCAGGTCAGCAATGCATTTAAACACCAATATATTTATTCCTATAATGTCCTGGTTATGTAATGTGGAAACTCGAAATTAAATGTTCCAACTCCAAAATATATAATGTTCATACTAAACAAAGCTAGATACTATCCAGAAGGTTTGTGAGCCAGAAATACCATGCCTTGGGTATAAATATGCCTCTACTTCTCCTCAATTTGTACACTTTGCTGCGTCACAACTCAGAACAAAATCAGAATGATCCAATAGTAATGATGAGCTCGTAAATAATAAAAATCAATAATAAATGTTTGAATTAATATCTTCCTTTTCAGCACTTTGATTATCTGTGACAAGAAGACCCAGCTTTTCTAGCGGAATGTCTACTAGCGGAAAAATCCACACACCTAAAACGTAATTAGTTTGTTGCATCACCACGCAACATGGCCTAATTCTTTATCAAAACATTTTATTATTCTGTAGTAACAGTTCAAGGTTCTTTTTTTGTAAAAAATCCCCCATCAAGATTAAAACTACCAAAATCATTGTGGACAAGCTAATAAGTCATTCTTATATGCCATTCTATTTTGTGATTTATTGCCAAATCCTGAAATCCGCTTGTCAGGAATCATTATTTTGTTTATTTATAGAGCCACAGCTGTGCAAGAAGCGGTGAAGACCCAGTCAGCCAATGAGATTCTAGAGTATAAGTGAGCCTTAGCCAATGAATTTCAAAGGCTTCTTATCACAGAAAAAAAGTGAAATTGAGGAAGACTCATCGGATTATTAATAAACAATTGATCGTATTCAACTGTTCAAATAGAACTAAACAATAGACAGAGCATCATCCTCCACACAAAGGAAAAGCCGCCGACGAGATGGAGCATTCACAGAAGACATCATCCTCCTCCTCGTTTATGATAGAAGACATACTTAATCTACCATCACGACAGCAGGCTGTCAGAGAGGAGCAGCTCAGATTCCTCGCTTCAGAATTCATCAAAAGACCCACACCAATTAAGCTGGATGCATTTCCACGCTTCCCAGCAGAACTACTCTTTCTGAGAGAAGGTAAGAAAGCAAAAAAAGTTGAAAAGAAATCATCAGTTAAAAAGTTTCCTCAAAAAAGGACCACAAAAACCATAACAGTTCATTACAAACATTGGCAATTTTTCCATAGGGTGTATGTTTGGATTTTTCTTCATAGGTACTGATACGGCACATTTACATGTTTGGTGGTGGGTGTCAACAGGTTGAGCATACCAATGACTTACTAATGAGTTATATCAAAGGAATTAGGAGTTAATGGCAGCTTAAAATGGGTGTAATTGTGTACAAAATAAAATCATTAAAATTTTATTTCCAAATTTGCACAGTCGATCAACAACAACATAATCATTAGTCATCAAAACACACTGTCCAGACTACGCCCTGCTTCATGATTAAAGGGCAAATAATGTCAGAAATGTGTACATTTAGATACCATTTCAATTTTCAAAAACTTGATTCCTTAATTTACTGTAAAACCAAGCAGCATCCATCTTGGTATTTGCCAAGTGTTGCTACCATTTACACCAATATTGTTATTCAATAGTCAACATGAATCAAATCCCTTGTCTAGAGGTCCTTAATCTTGGCATGGCTTATAAATTTTCATGTTATTTGGACATTATTAGATATTTGTCACCAATAATGTGTAGTTCCATAAGTGTTATCTTTCCTGCTAAGCTGATTTGGTGAAATTATATAAACATTTTAGTAATGATTTAAAGCACAATAATGATTATTACTGTCATAAACATTTGTCTTGGTTCTTGTTATAAATGTAATAACTGTGTTCACGGAATAATATACATGTAATTCATTCTTCTGGTTGCCAGAACTTTAAGAAGATATTTCATTTATTGGTTGATTGCACCATCAGATAAAGATCAGAGATTTATGCATGATTCTCCAGAGGAAAAATAATTAAAGTTTTGAATAGTGTGAACACTGGTTTCACCGACCAAATTGGACAGTGAAAAAACAAAATGGTTTGTGTAACCGGTAACACAGTATGCAGATATCAATTTTCATAGTTTTTTTGATGGTGATAATAATGATCTATTTGATACATGTTCACTTTTTTGTAGGTTTTCCCAAGCCATGTTCTCCGACAGACTTGCTTCACCCGGACACCCTGTTCTCCCAGTTCTACACACACCAGCATCAGCAGCAGCCTCTGAGCAGCTACCAGCCCCAGCAGTCACCCAGTGACGAGGGCGCATCCGGCAGAGACAGCCCTGACAGCAAACTTTCTACGGCCCTGTCTAAGTGCAGACGATCACGAACTGTATTCACTGAACTTCAGCTGTTAGGACTGGAGAAGAAATTTGAGAGTAACAAGTACCTGTCCACTGCAGAGAGGACGGAGCTGGCTAACCATTTACACCTCACACAGCTACAGGTGAAAACCTGGTACCAGAATCGAAGAATGAAATGGAAAAAGCATGTAAGTTTTATTTGTTTTCTGTTTCATGGTTATCAATTATCAGCTTCATCAAAATTGATTGGCATCAAGAGAACTGTTTGTCTGCAATCTGAGCAGTGTGTTCCAAATTGGGATATTATTGTGTTACAAATGTCCATTACACAAACAAAAAATTGATCATGAGGACAAAGAAAACACAGTTGAAAATCATTCAATTATGGTGACACATAAAGTACCTATGATGATCATTAAGAACATAAAAAAATGTGGCTTTCAAAAAGAGCTAATTTGTATCGAATTTTTGGGTGCCAAAAGTAACTTGATAAAAAAACACTTGAGGAAGCTGACCAAACTTTCTATTTTTAAAACAATTAGCAGATTGAAGTCTTTGAGAAAGGCTATTTTTAGATACACTTTAATGCTAATGGTTATACCTTCTCAGTAGACATTATTAGAAGAGTGTGGTGGTGTCACTAAAAGAAGCACTTGCTTTAATTCTGATGACATTTACAAAAAACTGCCACAATCTCAGCTGCAACTGTAAGCACTAATTATCTCAATATTACAAACAACCAGGTTTCCAAAATTTGGCAAACAAACAACAACACAAAGCTCTGAAATATTGAGGCTTCGATAATGATATCATGCATCCTACATTGTATAATATACAATCCTATACTGGTACCATACGACTGTGGTACACAAGTATACAACTTTGACTACGTTGGCACATGGAACCAAGAAACGTATGTTTGCCTGGACTCATCAAACAAGCTTATCGATAAATTCAAATAATTATAATTGTCCTCCTATTACTTATGTGTGTAATGAAAGTGTGTGACTCAAATGTAATAAAAATTAGAACATAAATTACTTGCCGAGGAATGAAAACCACTCTTGCAAGGAAGCTTTAAATTACTCTTTGAGGCAATTGGCTCTTACCCCAATTTCACAGATCAAGGCAAGATTTGCATCAATCCAACATAAATCGGGATTATGTCATGTTAGCTCTATTTTTATGGTTTAGTAGTAATGAATAATAAAATCATTATTCCTGAAGGAAAATCACACAAAATAATTACCTTTGCATTGGCATTATAGGGATCATGACCCATCAGTGAAATTCCAGCAAAAAATAAAAATTTGAATACAAAAAACTATCAATCAATATCGCTGGGCAGGGCAGCTTTGTACATTCGGCTGCTATTGTGTTTAGGTATGAAAGATTAGACGAGATTACCCGATGTCAAATTCAATGTTGCATACTTGAACAGTAGTAATTAATTCATAAGTGATGCATAGCATACACCTGCCCATTTTCTAGCACCTATTCTATTCTGGCTTTGCAAAATTAGAAAAAAATATTCTATTTTCTGATTTCCACCCTGACAACAGTGTTTCGGAAATCATAACAACACAATGTGTTGATTGCCAACTGCCCTTCACACAAATCAGGGGTGGCTGAGTGCAACAGTTTAAAAAAGCTGTTCATAAAATCATTACTGTTATCTAATATAAGGTAATGTTTATTATAAAACTATTAAGGTGACTGAGTTCAGCTGATATGTATGTGTAGTGTATGCTTCCCATGTGGCAGCCAGGAGACACATGGTACACATCGAGTTAATTTGCAGCCGTGTTAATCTGTCTACCATAACTCTGCACTCTTTTTTAATTCAATTAATTGTTTTAATATCGTTCTGTCCAAACAAAGTAGAGATTTTGTGTAGTGATGCCATAGAAGGACATATTATATCAGTAAAACAGGCCAAAATACCAAAATTTGGGTCTAAGCTGCAGTGGATGCACCTGGCTGTTTGAACAAACAAAACATTTAACTTTGGAACAAGCTCTTTGTGAACTCTCAACTCAACGAGCATAAATTTTCAAGATCTGCATAAATTTTGCTGAAAAACAATTTAATACACAGCTGTACCAATTAGGCAAATCAGAAGCAGGAAAGATGAATAATTATATAAGTCTTTATAATTATCCAGTCGGCCAGCTCACCGATACAGACATTAATGATAATCATACCACAGAATATCAACAGGTTTTTCACAGCGGGTCAGGAAGCATTACTTTACAATTACACCAAATAATAATATTAATTTCCATTATAACACCAAACAGCAGCATGTTAGTGTTGCTTTCTGCTTTGCAGTCCGCAAACCTCTCTATAGCTACTAAGGCTACGATCAATCAAAATAGTGTCTTGCAATAGACAAGGCTTGTTGGGTAGCTGCAAAACACAACATTATAATTATTTAAAATAACATCAAGTGGTGAGATTAGTAACAGAATCACACTGAGCTGACTTCTGTACAGTGGATCATTTCACAGTCGGCATCCAAGATTTAACAGACAGCCTCAAATACCTCATATATCATAAAATAATAATAATAATCGTATATAATTAAAATAGCTGAAAACTGAAGTGTGGCATGTAACGGATAAAAATCTAAAGATTAGTTGATGATCAAGATAAAATTGTTGATGTAAGTTCAGTTTATCTGCCTGGCACGGTAAGGTATTAACCATAAAGGTAATAAAAACAACCAGTACATAATACATGTACCTCTATGGTACTAACCTACATCAATCTGGTAGCTAGTATTCAATGAAAAATTATTGTCGGCTGGTTTGGAACAATCTCGGTTTTGTATACAAAAAATGATAACTGTAGTGGTGGACACCACAGCAAATAGATAAATAATACATTTTCAAACTGTTGTGCAATTTTACATGGCCATGTAGGTAGAGGCAGTTGCTGAATCACACTCAAACCTCTGGTATCTCTCGCATGGCCATGTATTCAAAAAAGGAAATCCCATTGCATGTCAACTTGGTTATGTGAAAAACAATGCCATCAATTTGAATAGCAAAAAATGATTTTATTATGAAATTATGAATTACACAACTTTTAGTAATGACACACCAAATTAGGGTGATGCAGCTCTCAAAAACAGACAGCCACCCGCCCTGTTTGCATGAATGCCTATCAGAACAATGGTGATTGTCCGCAACTACACACACATACTCACACACCCTATCCAGTCTACCTAGCACTTACATCTTGTGGTAATTACACCAAATTACTACCGCTTTGTACCATAATATTGAGCAATGTGATTACCTGGCAGGCTTATGCATACATAATTAGCCTGAGAAAGGTGGGCTTGTAAAAAAATAAGATGACCATCGAAAGGATATAATCGCTTTAAACTACCCATCTTTCAATGTACCGGTATATAGTATTTTGCAAAGTTTAATACGCCCAAGTTATTCATTACGTTGTTTACTCATTCTTGAATAAGAGTCAAAAATGCTGGAAGAGTATTTTCGAAACTGTGTGCATGTAAAATTTCCAGTTTGCGTGCCAATCAATCAGAATTAAAACACTGATATCAAAGCAGCTCCTCTGACACAGGGAAATTTAAATTTTAATGATATTTTTCTGCTCATCATAACTAACACCAAGTTATGCATGACATGGGACAGGAATTCATTATTGTTTTTTAATTAATTATTAGTAGCTCCTTTGCCAGAAATGCTTCAATCAACATCTCAAAGTAAACTTTCCTAGGATGGCAGGTTGTGGTGAAATATATGCATAATAATTGGGACTTAGGAGCCCGTCTTTCTGGTTGTAAATGTCTGTGACAACAATATTTTTGGAGATAGAGGCCTTCAGGAGCTATATTATTATGTAAAGTTCTTCCAAGTTTTATTTCAGATCCAACTATAACCTCTTTTATTACTTCTCATTAGAATTTTGATAGAGTGACATTCTACTAGAAAGGAAAATGGTGTGCTAAAACGGGATTATGCATATAAAAAAATGGTTTTGTAATCCAAATGACTGGCGTTTTACCAAAGTGTCCTTATATAATATTCAATAATTTGTCAACATACAAATTACAGAATGTAGGCTACAAACCAATCTGTTGCTAATAACCTCACATTTATACATTAAAGGTACTTATGAGTGGTGCTACTGAGTGCCCCACAAAACCAAAAGGTAGACCAAGAAAGAATTCCTACTATCCACACAACTCCGTACCAACCAACCCTCTCGCAAACCTCTCTACATCTCTGACTCTACCACAGACACCAACAACAGCAGACGTACCAGCCACACCCTGTAACATATCACCAGCAGCACAGACGACAGCAGGTCAGCACAGCAGGTTTAACTCTGAGGATGAGAGCATGGAGATACAATCTGATCAGTCATATGATGAGGAAAACTTGAGTGACTCTGTTGGAAGTCCACAGAGGCCTGATAGCCCTCAAATATCTGTCACTGACTGAGAACTTTGACTTTCTCTGAGTCTTATACCTCACAAAATGTCCTTTTTAAACTTTTAACTATACTTTTTACTATACTTGCACTTAGCATGAACTGTCTACTTACATTGTGTTACTTACCATTAAAAATCAATCATGAGTCAATATAATTTTTATTTGCTTCTTTATTTAAATTAAAAAATTGCATCATTTGTACCTGTTGTATGAATGAATGATTATATGTATATGTAAATAAAGTGTATCTGAAATAAAAAAGACTAAAATGTCATCTTCACAATTATCAAATCTTGCTGTTCAATTTAAATTTTACATGTATGTCTCTTTTCTTTTCATCACATTACTTACAACTACCAATTTCCAAATTTTAATTGCAAAGAAAATTCCAAAGGTTTTACGCAAACTCTGCTAGTTTTCACTAAAAGTATTTTAATGAGAGTTTTCTTAGAGCAAATCACTCTTCAAATTAAAAAAGTTACATGCTTAGCTTTGACAATCGATTTCATTCTTCTCATGACATCATCATTCATAACAAACTCTGATAAAAAAATAATTAAAACATGAGTTCACTAAGTCATGACCAGACACTCCTTTTCCTTATTCCCACCATCAGAGGAATCTTCAAAAAGAAATCTAGACTCAATTGTTTATAGGCACCGCCCAAATCAATGTTACACAAGAAACAATGTTGATGATTTTGTTGCATCTGAATATTAATTGGGTCACGACTCCCACACCACTGGCTTGTGTGTTATTATGCAATCCTTTAAAATGAATTAAAATTATGTTAATCTGCACACATGAAACAGTGCTACAGAATTTATGGCTAGCACGATGCAGTGTGCAAAAGTTTCCCTTTTATCCACCCTGACTATAAACATTACCACCTTTTTATAATATTTGATAGCTTCCCTTCTCGCCATGGATAAGACAATAATAATGAATCATTGTTTGCTATTGCTTGAACAGAGCTCCCGCCACATAGAGTCATCAAAAAAATCTATCAATCAAGAATTGCGAATTTAATCGCGGGTGGATTCGACGATAGCTTTTAGCAGATATTATTATGCTATCACACTACATGTATAAGTATATACAATGTAGTTTGCAGGGCTTTACAAATTGTGATTTAAATATATCTGGATATAAATGTGGACCAGCCCGTTGCAGGCAAAAAATTCTTATCGGTTCTTTTCCTTTCAATCAAGGTGGATCGGATGAGTAGTGGAACAAATTGATGGAGATAAGTTCAGTTAAGGGCCGGGGCCCGGCTGCTGAAGCCCTGAGCGCTAAAACTATTGCTAGGTTTGAATTCCGAGACCATATTGCGCAACAAAACAAAAACCTATGAGGTGAATGAGCTAAATGTGTGACGCTTTTCATAATGGTGTAATGCAAGTATTTCTTTTAATTCTATCAACCTATGGATGTACCTACCTAAATTGTATGTTCCAGGCCGAATTTGAACACGCCATTCACAAAAAATATTTTACATGTACAAAAATGAAAAAAATATTTGTTCCATACTTATGACCTGGCATTGAGAAGAACAAGAATAGAAATCTTTAAATCTATATAAAAGAAAACAATCTGAGCAGGCATATCTATATCTTTATTTGCCTGTGTCTACAAATCCATAAGCCTATAAGCTAAGATATGGTCATCTATAATCTATACTGTAAGAAGGGGGGGGGGGCATGAATCAGCAATAGGTTGCAGTTATTTACATCCTTCTTTGTTTTATTTTCCAAAGTTTCCAAATACCTTAAAAGTCAGCAGCATTTTTTTTGCTGTAGATTACTGTCAGATAAACTGAATGACCACCAAAGATGTTTGATAGCCTCGGGACTTATGGAACAGCTAATTGATTAAATGTGGATGATTCCTCACAGCTTGCTAGCAGTCCTCAAAAATTCATCACTGGTTTTGTTATACTATAGCAAATATTAAACCCACATGGACATGCCTTCCAATATCTCAAATCTATATAGAAAAACAACGATAAACTTTGTATTGAGCAACCACAGTGCAGACTTTAATTAGATTTTACTGATAATTTATTTAAGCAATCTTCTGTTATTTTTTGCATGTGGATCAGCCAGAAAGCATGGTGAGCCTGTTACAATTTTCATTAGCTAATTAGCTGTCTGAGCATCGTCAAAACAGAACACACATGAAGCAGCAGTACCAGCACTCTTCGTACAGGTACAAACATCTATTCCCCAGACTGGGCTATAAAGATCAAGCCTACCGGTATGTGTTCACTAATATAATGAGTACGGTACTTCTTTTCTTATACATTTTAATTAATGCGCAGTTGAAAACATTGACCAGTGGGTGCAAAATCGGCTCATTTTGTGTATGGCATCTTTCTTAAGATTTTCCAAAGTAGAAAACACACGAAGCCCATTACAGCTTGGTACCTGCACAAGACCTGAAGTGAACTTCATGAAAATTTTATTTCACATCAATCATAATTCATGATACTTCATTTTCCGCAAAGAACAAGAGTTATTGTCGCTGATCGCAAATAGTTATTTAAATAATTCTGATATGGTAACCTGAAAATGCTTCCACATTATGCCAAAGGGACTGCCAGATAATCACGCGTCAACAGGTCCCTCCAGACAAAACCCACCAAGTTGATGCTGTAATATAGAATTCTCATCAGGAATAATGAAAAATTATTAGCGATGTCTCCAATAGATGATGAAATAGTTAGGGAAAAGCCAACAATTTATCAAACGTAAATGATAATTACTGATATATGTGTAGTTAGATGTACACATTAGAATGAGAACTCGCAGTTGTCTTCATGCAGGAAAATCACACAAAAAAGTAAGATAAGTATTGCATACAAAATTTGGTCTCTCTACATGTATGTTATATTGTAATGCAGATGCAAACCAGTCAGTTGATCGCGCAAAAGTATTTTTGTCCAGGCTTGGTTCCACTGAAATTACCGGTTTTAAGCAAGTTTCCCGGGTTGGTTCAAGAATTATAGCTACCGCCTTCTCCTCTTTAATCTAACTTACGAATCATCAATCGGAGGAGATTCTAATAAGATCAGTGTGTGAGGTGAGGCGGTTAGGATAATACCAATATTATACATGTACATTAACACATCACCTTGCCCAATAAAAGGACACCTATTTACACTATGTACAAAATACTACCAGGAATGTTAAATACAGAGGGGACTGAAACCGTGTCAGCGATTCTTTCCTTTAGGTTTGGCACGCCTACCTCCCCTAGATTTCTCCTGATTGCCAGGTTTCTTCGATGACAGTAATGGATGCACCTCTGAAAAGAAAACAAGTATTGAAAATTATGCAAATGAGAACAAAAATATCCCCAAAAACGTCCAGACACGTGTCATGACTAGAGAGAATGACATTAATATTATGAAATCCTGTAAAATAATGTGCTCAAAAAAGAAAAAGGCACAGGATGTAATAATATTTGCTTGAGTGGACACACCAAGTAAAAATTGTACAAACTGGCTCTTTCACCTAAAATAATTATCACCGAACAGGAGATTATGCTTCATTATACTATTTATTGAGTACAAATAGAACATTATTGATACGTTTTTATTGCTTCATATTAAACATTACACGAGATTAGGAAATTGGGATTCCATTAGACAGCATAATGATGAAGTGTGTTCACCTTTAGCATTTTTTGTTAGAATCAAGAAGTAATAGAACTCATTGTTAGAATTAACACTAAAGCTAATCAATAGACAACAGGTTTTTGTCAACTGGACCAAATGTTGGTCTACAAGGTCTGTAGACCAATGGAAGCAAACTTAAAAAGACTAATGTTTAATGTTATTCCATGGGAAATTAAGTGTAAGAACTGAGTATCGATAGCTGACTGAACTATTATTTGTGACGGTGGTTAATTACTATGAATTACGATAAGGAAAACCTGAAGACCAAAAAAGTTCATTATAATTTTCAATCAACGGAAAACCGTAGTAAACCCGCAAGTTGATCTGTGTACAGTAATATTTCAAGATATGGTCAAATAAGAGAGCCCCGATGGTAGAAGATGAAGCACATTAGAGAGTTTTTTGAGGCACGGAATTGCTAAAATATTTTAATTATACGCTATCTTGGGCTGTCACAAATATCTTGATATTTATGTCAAGGGTTGACACTAGCTAGTGGTATACAAGTATCTGTGAGAGGCCTGCTATAGAAGAGAGCTCATATCAACTATACGTTATATCAATTATTTAGTCGCGTGGCTGGAAGAAGACCATTTCTATTGCATCATATATGTTCATATAAAGTAAAACATTTTGTGCTACATTATTACAGCAATTCTAAGGTCAGCTAAAAGAGAGCAGTTTTAATGTTTTTTGTGGCGGGCCAATCACATCCCCTCCAGTATATGGTATTGGAGAATATTGTTTATGTCATACAAAACATGTACATCATAGTGATACACACCATCGCTGGGGGCTCCAGGTAGGCCGACATTGACTGCTTTACCACGTTTAGGAGCTGGAGCCTCAGTAATGGGGCTCAGCTGCCGCTTCTCCGGGGTCACCGTGGGATCAGACTGCAAAAAATACAACACAACATTAGTAATTACTTCCACCTGTGATTTGCATAAACAGCACTAGAATTGAAGGACCTGACCTGTGCCAAAAAGCATGCTCCTCAATTAATTCCCAGATGAAAAGTCTGTGTGGCACAAGATCAATTGTAATTTTTGCATAATTTATGTACAATAATTTTGATTGCTTACAAAGACCTGGAAACATGTAGCAGTACAAACATTAGCAAATGATGAGAGAGCAACAATAATATTTTGGGTGTAACAAAGTATTCACACATGTAGAGCATACCGCAGGTATACTCCCGAGAACTGTCCAACTGGATAAAGATTTACATAATCATAAAATGAGGTCACAACATCACGAAAAAAACAGTTACATCTAACAGCTTAGGACAGTTCATTCTAATGATGCAATTGATTATCT
>ERZ1740056.106-NODE-106-length-11896-cov-6.632041_pt1 | contig 11896 bp, 3 predicted proteins | sample MGYA00581746_ERZ1740056 | MGnify/ENA primary metagenome ERZ1740056 (study PRJEB43018, sample SAMN04849745) | marine metagenome | isolation source: floating plastic debris | place: Pacific Ocean | collected 2008-09-01 | study: EMG produced TPA metagenomics assembly...
TCAAATGAAATGTTTGACACCGCTAAATCAACCACTCGAGCTATTCGGGGTTATTTTATGTGGTACCAGGAACCTAGCCAAGTCACTGATCTGAAATGCTTTTGCATTGCACAAGCAAGCATTCCAAGTTTTTTACATTTACATTAATCATCAAATCAATAAATATGGAATGTGGTGCAATAATAGTGTTTCTTTACAATGTCAAATTTCATTTCCACAATATTGGTAAATATTGGGTATACCCTGAATGGTAACTTTATAACTTTTACTGTTCTTGCGTATGCATGAATGAATGATAAGAATGAAAGCAAATGTTGTTTCATCTATTGACACCAAATTTTTGACAGAAACACAAGCACCGTTTGTTGAAGCTGAGTCATGTAGTCAAGTGGAATCGCCTGTAGTTCCTTTGCTTGTTTAATCCATTTGACATGAATAAACAAACCAATACTGCTTCATCGGAATTAAAATTCCTCAGAAGCAATTTCTCTCACGACATGTACCAAAGTGTAACATAAGTCTTTAATTATCGTTTTAGGAAAGGAAAACAACAAATTGCAATCTTGAGAATCAAATCGGTGTCGTTGGAGCATGCGGGTACCTATAAGTGTGTGGCTACAAACGTCCTTGGGGAAGACATCGCAAAAACGAGGCTGCGAGGTAAGAGACACTTGCAGTAGTTATCCCTCTTTGCCGCCTACAATAGAAATACTTTGGTGCACAATCTGTGGTAACATCGGAACCGTGGATCGATAAGATTGATAACTTGTTGACATGGAATAATGTGCATATTTAGTGCGAAATATACATCCACATGGTCAAACTCATTATGTTAGAAGTGAAAGCGAAGTCTTATAGCTGTGTTTGTCTGCTCCCGTAATTAGTAGAGTTTTCTACCACCTAATTCATCATATACCTATTGCACTTCGATGTGAATTGGGTAGATTTATTGATAAACCACTGGATTGCCTTTGATTAGGCACTGTCGGTTTTGGATGCAGGTGCCCCTGTATTAGACAGCTCTGTGGGTGCTGCACTGCCAGCTTAACTGTCATGCATATAGCATTCACCGCTCTGCTATATCGGCAGACAGCAGTGCGATAATGAAGGCCCAAGTTATCTGAGAAATTGTCCGTTTGTTTAGGAGTGCCTTGTGGCTCAGGCACTAGCTAATAAGAACTAGATCTATTAACAAGGCTTGAAAGCAGATGTGTACAACACTCTACAAATTTTCAAGTGAAATGTCCCCAAATACTCAATTAACAGATTAGAAATTAAATATTCATTAGCAGTGCCCGGTGTTCTGCTCTTGTAGAGCATCTAGTTGGTCTGTGCAGCTGAGAAATGCTGCTGGGGTGATAATAATAGAAGCGTGATAGCATTAGTCATGAATGAAGCCATGCTGGAGTAGCATCGGGCTCGAATATTGATCCTTAGGGCCGCCTATGTCAGCCCCTTAATCTGAGTCCGCTAAGCCTGTGCTAACTCAGACCCCTACTATCAATTAACTCTCCGTAGAGATCATTTAGCAGATTTGTATTACTCTGGGGCATCCAATTATTTGGGCCCTGCATCAATTATTCGGCACTTACATCGCCTGGTTTATTTTTGTTTGGTATCAACTGTAAACACATAAAATGATGCAAAAATCAACAGTAAGATATCTCAACCGAGCTGAAAACAATTTTATGCAGTTCTTGTAGCTGCAAAATTTTACCCTATAATTTCCTGCTATAGTTTGTGTAGGCAGCAAGAAGACAGCGCGATTCACGTATAAGTTCATTAGATATATTGACCAGAAGCGCTGTGTTGACCGGATTTGACATTGCGTACCTATAGGCAGAATTATAGATTTTCGTGCACAGATTGGGTACAAGTTTTATTGAAATTAGTTTCGTGGCGTGGTAACCAGTTTTTACGATTATATAATGGTCAGTCAAAAAGCAGCTACTTAGATAGTCACAATGCTCGATTCTGCTCATCAGTAGTGATGGATAAGACCACCTCATAGAATAGCAAGAATTAAAGATACGCCGATTTGCTGATGGCTATGTAGAGTCTAGTGAGCGAAGAAATGACTTTTTAACACTTCCTCTCATTTACTTGTTTTATATCCAGCAATAATGCTGACTATGAAAATCATTGCAATCTGTGCACATCTATGCGTTGTTTTATTATGCGGTGTTATTGGGTAGCGTATGTGGTTGGAGTTGAATACCCTTGTCAGAAAGCATGTGCATCCTGCCATTGACCTCATACTGTCCAGTTTTTAAAGGGCACTAGAATATTAATGATAAATATGCATATAATTTTATTTTGCAGTTACCCCAGGCTCAATCGGTAAGTAAAAAGTAATATTGTGATTTGTCTGCTTGCAAGTCATGCTTCTCCTATTTTCAACAACCAGATAACTATTGGTTTGCCTGAAATTCAGTTTTGACTGCACAGTCTGAATTTGATTGTGATTTGTGGAAAACAGCCCGGGGTTTATTTGAGTTGCTCATTACTAACAACAACTAACAAATCATGAATCACTGAGCTGTGTGTGTGAGAGTTTGTACAGAGGAGGAGAGTTTGTATTATCGCTGTTTTGTTTGTGTACTATATAGTCAAATTAAAACACTGCTGCCTGGCTCAACTGTTCCTTTTCTCTTACATAATCTCACGCAATATTTACCTCCAAAGTATCAGAAAATATTACACACTGATAATAACAAGTAGCCAGTAGCCTCCAAGCTCATTACTCTGTACAAGAAATTTCGGCAAACATTCTGCATTTTTATGCATTGTTGTCAATCCGCATATTCGCCCCAGTCTACCCCATCTAACCTTTTAACCGCATTACCAGGCAATCACATGACGCATTTGGGTGACCATTTTATGAAGTATTGCTAATTCAATATCTTTTTACCACCCCTGATTATATTTTTTTAATAAGCAAAATGGTGCCCTCAGAATTTGAATGGACATTGATCCAATGGTTGTCACACAAAGTATGATGTCCCGTCTATGCATGTAACATACTTGAAATACAGGGGATACTTGTGATATCACTGCGGATGTTATCGATTGTGTTGTTATTGGCTTATGAGCTTGACCACCCCCACATCCCGCCTCGTCCGTCTCACCAGCACATGACATGATATACCGTACACAGAGCAATCTCTGACCGACTGCTGGATTGCTCTGTTTGTCTACACTAGATACACAAGTACTGATAACACAAACCTATTCCTGTAATCCTGTTGACTAAGTCTGCCTATCTCAAGTACCTTGAGTACAATGCTCACTAGTCCTCTGATGAAGTTCATTTCCACCTCTCGCTTCTCATTTCATGCCGATATGCCAATATGTTCCAATATTGTTGCAGCTCCTAAGCCGACTCCCACTCCTCCTGGTAGCGATATCTGGGATTCTGAATCTCTATCTATAGACAGCAGTGAGGAGAGCGAGGAGGACGGCCCATCTCATTACATTCCTTGTCTTGCAAAAGACAGAGGCTACTGTCTACACGGAGGACAATGCCAAATGTTGACAGATGGTCGCTATAAACATTGCCGGTAAGCGGGCAGATAACTCTTCTCTAGTATTTCAGTATTTCAATATTAAATTTGACAATCACTGTTTTTTTATAATGAAGTGAACAGTAGCTAGTCCGGGGTTAAAGCAGGTAAGGGTTAGTATGTGTGTATTTTGAATGAGAAAATTTGAAATGTGACAGATTATTGCGAGTATTGGGCGAGTATTCTTTACTCGGGTGCAAACTTGAAATGTTTCAGAATTTTTGTGTGACAGTTTGCCTCATATCTGAAAGCTGCCATAACTATCTTTTGCATCTAACTTCCAAGCTCTCATACAAGCCCTTCTATCTAACCAGGACAGATGTAATGGTTTACTTATGGTAATATTGGGATCACAACTCCTTATTATAATATTGCCAACGTTCCCTGCTGTAAGGGCAGTGATGGGCAGGTTTTGCTTGTGATCCACAATTCTGATGGTATATTTTGATGACTGACAGGTGTGCTCGGGGATTTACGGGCGAGAGGTGTATGGAAGTTAGCATACTAGATGTAAGCCGAAGTACGTGGTATAAGGGGCTGCATCATGCATTGCATGTCTCTAACTTTGTATGAAGCCAAAACCTGGGATGCATGACATACTCACTGTTATGTGTGTCTCAGCTTATGTCTGAGTGGCGATATGCCGGCTTCATGCTGTTATTTGTTATTCGAAGAATGTAGCAAAATTTACCTGAAACAGCATGAGCCAAAAATATCATTTCTCAGACCGAGTTGAGCATTTTACTAAACGCATGCTAACAAAAAAAGAACAGCATCAGTGTTTTAAATGTTGTAAAGAGTTTAGTTGATGTAGAAATATTATAATTTGTGTTATAATATAATTTACTTTATAGCGGTGAAGGAGGCAACGGGATCATCAGAGAGCAAAATTCAGAAATCTCTAAGCATCTGTCGTTTTCTCTTCAATGAATGGTCTTTGATGAGACCCGTTTATTACATTAACCTGTTGACATTCTTTCTCTTTGTAGTTTTATTTTTACCTCTTTTATATGTACTTTTGTCTATCATTTACCCCCTGACATTGCATGGCATGAAGTGCACTGCCGAATAAGCTTCTGTTGGCTGACGGTCGATGCTTGGCATGTCGTTGCCGTTGTTGTCTCTCTGTAAAAATAGTAGGCTCTGCAGAGCAGCTATTCATAAAAATGTCCTGCTCTGTGATGACTTGAAAGACATTTTACCTCCACGCCCAGCCATTGTTCTAACTTTGAGACTATGCACAATCTAGCACAACAAAAGATCATCTCTGGAAAACTAATTTGGTATAAAAGGCCATATTGCAGCTGCAGAAATATTACTCTCCAAGTGATGTGATAAGAAAAAAAAGGAATGAATTATAAATTCTATTGTTCTTTTCTCTTTGCAGTTGTAAGACAAGATTTACAGGCACTCGTTGTGAGGAGGCCAAATTACCAGAATTCCCGCCAACGGCACCCCCCAAGGAACCCATTCGGCAGAGTGAGTATTACCTGCTACTGTACCAACGTTCCACAGAGCGATGAGTATAGCAAGTGCTTGTTGCCAATCATGTAGCCCTGAGCGGTTTAGCTGACGCTTGATTGCATTCTGTCAGGGATGCCTGTATCGAACTGACGTAGATAGACATGAATTCAAACCCTCGCCAATATATATCAGCAGCACAGCAGCGATACGCAGTAGCGCTGATGACTAATGGACAGACAGGTGAAATAGGCTCAGCTCAAATTAATGTTTAGTAACTATGAAATTGGATTACATCTGAAGAGCGCGTGCGATATTGGTGCCAATATCTAAAGAAAACGAGGGAGGCGAATCCAATAAAATTCTGATTATTGCTTCCCTGGACAAACGAATCGGTTTTGAGAAGCATGTGTGTGTTAACAAAATCTGAAATTTCATAAACTGATTAAATACACTGGATGCCTGTGGCTAAAATTGTTGACAAAATTTTATTGTTTCACAGCTATTCCATTGTTTCAGCACTATTAACTTTGTTAGAGTAATTTAACTGGAATGTGCTTGACCATTTGTGAATGTAGCGGAAAGTGCGAAGAAGCGTTTCATCCAGACACTATGTAATACTCTGGGGACCCTCTGCGAGCAGAGCTGTGGTCACTGTAAAACTTTGTATATCGATTAGATTCCTGATACGCCGTGCAAAGGCTGTAGGTAGAATGTACACTATTCTGGTCTAGTTCATAATTTACTCAAGGTATAATGTTGCAGCTCTTTACACTTTGCAAAATTGTCTGGTATAGGGATAAAAACTGCAAAGTAATCATCCTGGGCCATGCGCTAAGATGAAAAGAGAAAACTTTGTCCTGTTTATAGCGATTAGTGTGATTAATACGTTGGCGAGGGCAAATTTTCGCCTCCCTAATTTTGTCAGTACTGCGCATTTATTGAAATGGCGAATAATAATAATAATCATAATTTTTCCAGACTTCAGCACTGCTGTTAATATTGATTCATTTATTCAAAACTAATACATGATCTCAGATGTGCAGTTTAGAATAAGCATCTGGATTTTGGATATTGTCGCTGCTGCGCTGAATTGGCAGCAGAAATAGTATATGTAGAGGAGTAGGAGGCTAAGCGCTTCTTTTACTCTCGCTGATGTAAGCAAGCGATTTGTATACATAACACATGATCGTTACTCCAGGGCAGCATTTAATAGCCTCAGGCGCTTGAATGAAAGTGAGGGCGCTATTACCTCTTCCCGCACATGCTCATTTAATACTTACAGATAGACAAACTATTTACAGAAAGTCTACCTATTAGACTCATCACAATTGTACTGAGTAGCTACCAGTATGGCGTACAAACCTGTAGAATTGTAAACAAATTCAAGTCTAAATATCGCAGCCCAGCCTGCCTCACCGTGACTGCTGACAAGTGTTTTGTTTGGGTAACCTTCTGCTTAAAAGCTGGGAAAAACTGTTCATAATGTTCTAGAAAATGTTCTGTTTGCGTGGGTCCGGCTTCGTTAAATTTATAAATTTCCGTTTCTACAAAGTACCAACTCTCTAAATTCACCATTATGATGAGAAGGTTTAAGAGAACTGTTGTATTATCTGAGTTTTTTTGTTTTGTAGCGCCGGGTGTGGACCTAGTAGTAGTTGTCACTGCATTAGCTGTCTTACTTGCTGTTATGGTTATATTGATGCTGATCCTGGCTTTCTATCTGGCAGGATGGAGACACCGTCGGTAAGGCCGTCATAAACCCATACCTATAAAACAGTGACCGTTTGAATGTCAAAACCTGATGTTTTCATCTATATGCACAATTATTGTCGTTTATTACTTGGGGGGAAAAAAAACCCAATATAACATGTAAGCGTGTTCAACCGGTTTCACTAGCTTTGTCATGGTTGGTCTTACGCCAAACTGCATGGATATATTTATAGCAAACTGACTCAAAACAAAACATCTATGTCTATTGCGCTATGCAGATGAAATGATCGTTCTACTTCACTGTACAAACACCGACAGCATAGCTTGGCAAACTTGATTGCAATGGAATTTCTGGTTTGAAAGATAATTAGGCAAGCTATTAACCTTTTCATTAAGTAACAAAAATCATTATTTCTGACTACAATGGCAGCAACCGACTTCTGATGTTCGTAGAGGAATTTACATGCTTCCATTGTGATAACCATCCACAGTTATCCAGACATAATCCTGTGGATATACCGGTATACTGGTTAGAAAAGAGGACAACTTCACCATCTTTTTTTAAAAATTTAAAACCTGATTGCAGTCATACATTATTGCTTACATTTGCATTTTATATGAAAATTATTCAGTCCTTTTATTTTATTTCAGTCATGAAGTAAAGAGAATAAACAGACAACAAGAGAGATCGTCATCTCCGTACAATCCAGAATCTGCTCATCTACTCGATGAAACCGACTCCTCGAAACCTAAAACTGGCTCTCTACCTACAGCTAAACAAGTCAATACTGTGGTAAGTTAACCAAATTATGTACATGTCAGTGTTATATTGATGCATGTAGGAGGGTCACACTAAGTGTTCCTGAATCATTGATGGTTATTGTTTGGATGTTTTACGACGTCTGTAGGTTGGTAGATTGTTTGAATACTCGCGAAGTTTGCTCTAGATTTAGATTTACTACTCTACTTCAGTTGAGTATTTGTGAATGGTGCATAGTATTGAGCCAGGAGATAGAAGCAAGTGTGTGGGAAAGATTAAAGATAAGACTACATCCCACCTGTTCACAGCTCAATCGCGTCTTTCTATATATAATGTTGGCTTTGATGTCATTAGTCACCTTTCCGTTGCTGCCGCTAATTGCTGAGAATGTCTTATTTATGGAGGTCCAAGATCTTGCCAGAGATATTTTTGATGTATTCTGAGTCATCTAAGGTGTGACATATTACCTATACATGTGATATGTGACATGCTGCTTTACATGGAAATTAGGGATACATTGTGACCTCTTGACCTCTCTTGCAGCGTGTTAGTCTCAGGAAGTTTTAGGTTCCATGTTTCCTGTGTTAGGTTTTATCTGTCTTGCACCAGACTTTAATCTGTTCTTATCACCACTGCATAGCAGGGGTGGAATCTATCAAAGTATTACAATGCTGTATTGTAACAGTAATAATGTCTCTTATATTACACCCCGTTAGACAATTGTTATCAATGCACTCAATAATCATGGGGTTTTATGGGAAGAAACTTTTTTTTTCAAACCGCTGTCGACCAAGGTCTGAGGTTACTCAACATGTCACAGTGTATGTTGTTTTATCATACTATAAAAAAACGAAAAATTATAATTTAAATGTTCTGCAAAGATTGCATCAGGTAGTGCCACAAGAGATTTTCAAGTCTAATTTGTCTAAAGCTACAGACATTTACACTTTAAAAACAATTTTCACTCTTCATGTGCAGAGCAGCAAATTGAGAGCTAATTAAACTGAACGAAGGTGTGAACACCCCTAAAACACACCAATAAATAGTTGTGTGGCCTGTTAATTATGAGTGTGTCTGAGCTTAAAATCTCTGTAAGTGTTTGTTTGGCTGGCAGTTTTAGGTTCATTAACAAATAGGATTAATCATTATCAGTTGGGAGTCGTCCTCGTTGCTCTTGTACGGACAAACGCTTGTAATCTAAATAATATCTGATTGCTTAAGTGGTAGAGGTGATGCCACAATGGTGATACAGAGATCGCCATCGTTCTTTGTCCATTGAGTTCACTTTTGAGGTGATTCAAATAGATTAAAAAATTCTGCTGAAAACTCTTGTCAGCTGTTTTTTGTTAGCTGAGCTGATGGTTAAAAAGCTTCAAGCCTAAACAAAATTATGTGTATATCTAGTATGTTTGACATGTTTATCTTTTTCAAATTAAATAGGAATGTATCTAGAAAGATTGATGAGAGTTCAAATGATAGGTCTTCTTCATCTCTAATTGCTCTCAATACTGCTGCCTTAGGTTGACAGGTGACTTAACTTTCTCTTCTCAGTCGTCTCCCTTCTTGCTGTCGATTATGAGAGTTTGCACTTATTTAATGACCTACCTACATGTACAGTAGTGTCTGTATGTCGAGCTTATCATCTTTTTGGGTACCTGGGGGTTAAAGTAGCCAAAAATAGATCCATTGTTATAATAGTAGACCAAATCTGAAAGTCCTCGATTATCCCACAGAAAAGAATACAATGACTTCCATTGTACACAAGTGTTTGAGACAGGATAATTTTGGTGTCTATGTCTGCTTGCTTCTAATTAACAACTTGCCTGGATGATTTTCGCTAAGGCTGGTCCCTGTTGTTACAAGAAAAAGAGCAGCTTTGTAATACCCGGCCGATTGTAAATTAGACATAATGTGAAGGTAGTTTTGTTAATAAATCAGTAAGTGAACGGAGGAAGTTCATACTGTGAAAATCATGCTCTATTTCCGCAGCTGCGATGTATTTAATGAGCCAAAGTCCTTGCAAATATTGCAAAATAAATTTAAAATGTTTTTGTATTTAAATTTTCTAGGCTACACAGACAGAGCCAGGGGAGACGAGTCTACAGCAGATCCGTCGCTCTCTCAATCTCGAGAACTACTTCCCTCACTCGTCAAGTGATGTGGTGCTCAGACGTAAAGGATCTAATGCGGGCCACCTGGCCAGACCAGCCAGTCAGCCACTAGATAGACGACCAACCCGCTCACGTCTCAGCGCCACCTCCACAATCACTGAGAATAAGCGACGAGCGGAGGACGGCGGTGAGTTCAACGCCCTGTCAGAACAAGTACCGTCATCAACATCACTACAACCCGATGCAGCAAGTAACGACAACTCACGCAGTGATGCACCTCAAGCCAACTGTGATCAAGATAGCATAGCGACAAGCTGTAGCTTATATATATCTGAATCTAGTACCAGTTCATCTCTCTCCGAGACCGATGAGCCGGTCACCGCTGACAAGAAGAGAAGACCATGTGAGACAAACGGCTTCATACGTCATCACAAACCCTCTCTTATCAGCTCATACAACGCAGCCACTACTACCGCCAACAATAACTCCAAACAATTCACGCCTCGACAATACAATGGTAACTGATATCACCATCCATTGTAAGATTAGAACACAGCTGAATATACACCTCAATACTGACGGTCATCACACGACTGCAGCGCTAATCAATCAGTCCATAATATAAAAACGAATCTACTGTAGCTTTCACACATACACTTCACTGGATGGAAATCTCATATATGATGCATTTTATCGTAATGAATATAATAATAGCTTGTGCTTATTTTGTAGTGTAGTACATCATGCGGTCCTACAATGCTACAACATTTAGTTTCATTATATTTTGTTAATGGCCATTCTACTGCTGCGAGTGATTTTTTTTAATAATCCACAATTTTTATAGTCATCATGTTTTGTCTATAGAATTAGTAATTTATTGCTGTATTATAATATTATTATCATTATCTCACAAATACGGCCAAGCTGTATATCCCATATTTTAGTAAACATACAGATTCGCCATAAATTATTCGAGATAAAGTATTAGTCAATCAGGGAATCATAAATCCTCAAATCCTGAAACCATCACTCAAAAATTATTAGCACAACGAAATAGCGGCAGCAGCAACGTCACTAGTAACAGACATAAAACAGGAGGGGACAATATTAAAAATGTAGACATTCGTTTCATTCCACAAGTTGTGCAAATGCGTCTTATAGACCAGTAATTCCTCTCCAGCTTTTGGGTGGTCCAGTAATTACTGGACAGAAGGAAAAAACTGTTCAGCTTTTGAATAATGTTTTTAAGGCTTTTCAGTTCTACTGTATATTAGGCACACTGCATATCTTTGATAGCAGCAATCTCTCTTTAATACCTGTACAGATATTAATATGTTTTATTTATTTAGGAACCTTCTGCCTGTACATGAGATAACTTTTTCACTCATCCTACATGGCTGACACACTACTTAGCTATTCGACAGAGGCCAGTTGACTTATTAGGATATAATATCGGCCTTCATTCAGTGCATTTCAGCCATTAGCTTGTGATGGATATAGCTGGCACTTGACTGCATGCTGAAATTAAGGCTTGTTAAAACGCAACCTCTTCCTGGAACTTGTGATGCGAAATGTCCTATTCTGTTTCGTTGTACTATTTGATTATTTTGACAATGATTCTTGATTTTATTTTTTTGAGTGAACTTTTATAGTACGGTATCAAATAAAACGATAAAACTTTAAAAAAATGATTCTAACCATCACAGTTAATCAGTCTAGAGACGAAGTCTAGAATGTCTCCTTATGATAGTGGCTCAAAAACTGTTTTCAATCTTCGGATACAAAGTACATGTAATAGATATACACCTCATTAATGCAACTACGAAATGGAATTAATAAAAAGAAACATTACATTCCACTGAACAAGAAATTCAATTGCTGCTTCAAAGTTACAAGCTGAACCAAGTTTTTACATTTCATTAGATTACTGGTATCATTGTCAATGACAATTTACAATGATCATAAGATTGCTCAGCTTCAGTTTAAAACTTTTATACTCGTAGGCATAAAACTCTCTTGCAAATATTACAGAGACCAAATAAAAATATTTACTATTTACCTTATTCCCTAATACATTACCATGAAAAATCACTCCGATTGAGTACAAGTAGGTACAGACGCTCTCACTGCCAGCATTCTCCATATTATTATTTTGACGCAGAGAAACAAGATTTGGGTGTCTCAAAGCTGTGGAAACAGCAGTTTTTTACAAGAGCATTTAGGTTTATCAGCATGGACGCATGGTATATGAGGTAAACACATGGGCCATTTCAGGAATTGACCAAGGG
>ERZ1740056.107-NODE-107-length-11894-cov-7.638567_pt1 | contig 11894 bp, 9 predicted proteins | sample MGYA00581746_ERZ1740056 | MGnify/ENA primary metagenome ERZ1740056 (study PRJEB43018, sample SAMN04849745) | marine metagenome | isolation source: floating plastic debris | place: Pacific Ocean | collected 2008-09-01 | study: EMG produced TPA metagenomics assembly...
GTTCCAAAAATGGATGAGAGACATTGGTGGTTAGCTGGTAAAATCCAGGAGAGTTTTGGAATAGGAGGATATGACAACCCCACTCTTCTGGAGGATTTCATGTGTCAGGAGGACACAATGAGAGCAGTGAATAACTTCCTAGGATCTCATGGACCATGCAGAATATTTTTCTACTGTGAAAAGCCTGAGAATAATGAACTCTCTGCAAGATCTTTGCAATTCACAGACTCACTCAGTAAACTCAGAGATATCAACTTGGACAAAGTGTACATTCTATACTTTCTGAGGCGGGATACAACAAAAGAAGTTGATCACACCCATTTTGAACGCGATATAGTGGCTGGAGAAATAAAAAAGAATGCCATAGAGCATATAACCACACTGCTGGGAGACATATATCTCCCTGCTCTCAAAAATCAACGTGATTGGGGACAGTGTACTGATGAGAACAAACAGACTTGCATTCACACACTCGAGAGGCTTGCAGCAAGCCTGGCTGAATCTGCATCTAATGTGCAGGCTGCTAAACAACAGGTAATTATCTTACTGTTTGACTAAAGACTAGCATTGAAGTACATGTATAAATGTTCATTTCAGGGCTTCTTGTGTTTATCATATAATGCACTTGCAACTTACTTAGTTACACCCTCTCTGATCACGATGTTGTTGTAAGGTTGCATTTTTTGATTATTATGGTCGATGCAGCAGTGTTCCATTGTATCTGTCTGTAGATGTTACGACAGCCTGACAGTATTATAAGTAATGACTTCAAGCAGCACCGCCTGGCAGCAGCAGATACTGCTATCATTGCTGAGTATGAAGATCTGGTCACTGACTGGATGAACACCATAGAAAACATACTCATGGACTCCTCAGATGAAAGGTTCGAAGTCTATATTATAATATTTTTTGTGCTCAATCTTTGAAACATCATAGTGGGTGGCATTTAATGCTACAATAATTCATTGTACTTGTGTTTACATGAAAGCTTGAGTGGTGCGCGGTATCTGCTGTATATGCATTTTTTAAGAAAACTTGTGTTTTGGCTATGTGTATGTTGTAACTCTGCTCTTGGATTAGGTTTATGGACCCGAGTGCTGGACCGCTGTCAGAGATGGACAGATGGAAGAGGAGACAGAGACTACTGACTAGCATCACAGAGCAGCTGAAGAGTAAGGAATGTAAGGCTGTCATCGGAGTTCTCATACAGGCTAAATCTAAACTCCTCAAACGATGGAAGATTATAGACTCGGGGTAAGCTAGTGTATGTGATTATATAATTCGCAGTTGCCGAGGAGGCAAAACATCGTTTTTCATAAAGTTCTTTGATCTCGCTGATACTTTGTCAAACATTACACATAATTTAACATTGCTATGTTTTGGCAGAATTACTGAAGCTGTCAATGAGACAAAAGACAAAGTGAAATATATGGATTCCCTTAGAAGACACATTGACCAGCTGTATCACGGAGCCACACCTCAGAGTATCATGCAGACAGCGCTGCCGGGTCTGGTGAATAATGTCAAACAAATGGACTCAATCTCCAGATACTACTCCAGATCTGGTTTTCTTGGAATATTCTTCACAAAGGTACAGTTCTTCACTCTACTAGGATTCAGTCTTTTGTGTGGAATTTGAAAACTCAGATGAATTGATGAATATAAGGCGATATTGAGTCATTAGTAACTGCCTTATGTCGTTTTACTGTTAGACTTCACTCACCCTTTGCGTTACTTAAACAAGATGTTCAATGTTCATGGGTTATTGTTGGCACAAGTAGCTGCAGTTGTCCGCCCTTTTTGTATAAACAGTGACAACCTGCATCAAAGATTTAAAATCTTCACCTTCATGTATCTTTATGATTGTCATGGAGATTTTTATAGCATTGTATGACCGCCTTAATGATGAAATCACCATTCCAGATCACCAACCAACTTGTACTGGCGTGTAAGGATTACATCCAGGAAATAACAATTAATGAGGACGGCGTTGATGAGCTCTGGAAGATTGTCTCTGATGAGATCAGCAGCGGTGTGGAGGGCTTGACAGCTGCCTCCGACGCTATGTACAAGCAGATGAAACTTCACCTGGAAAATAAACTGAAAGGGAAAACAACTCAGCATGGTCACAACCGGGACCAAGCTCCTATACTAAAGGAAGAAAGCACACTGTTCGGTAGGTAATACTTGTAATTAACATGACTGTGTGTTATACTTGTATACAATACATTAATATTATATGGAGTCTTTTTTACGATACATTCATTCTAATTTATTTTAATTTCAGGCCGTATGAAGGCATCACTAGCCTTGTTGTCATACTACAAGGAGTGTGTCCATAATATCAGAGATTCTCTCGGTGTAGGAGCCCATGGTATGAGTCATTACCCGTCTATGAGCAGCATAGCTCCAGCTGACAGCCCGATGAAAGGGTGAGTTCGCATGCCACTCAATATCATATCCTATTTTACAAACCGATATCCCACCAGTGAATGAATGAAATGTGAACTTTGCATATTCTGTTGTTTTCAGTTTATTGTCATCACCGCCTCCGACAATGTATGGAGAAAGGTACTGGTATCTAATCACTATCATTGCAGAATTAACTTGTTGGCTCGTTGGCTCGATATCATTGCGACTAAATAGGCTAATATACTCTTCTATGCTATTATTTGAAATATTCTACATACTGTTCTATAACCTCAAACTCCAATCACAGCATTGTACATATTATCATATTGACAGTTATGACATTAATAAGATTTTTTATTCAGATTGGTAACACCTTCTACGACACCAAACCCACCAAAGGAGAGGTATAAATATGTAATTGTGGCTTATTTCTTTAGTTGAGACTTTTCATATTTAGGTACACCCATTGATTATGTACTTCTATTTGTATATGTTGTGCTAACAGCCCCAAAACTTTCTTCAAATACACCTGTAATTAAAAAAGATTTACTTGTTCTTGACAACATGGGTTTTATGAAGATTTTTACTCATAGAAATCATTTGCTATTTTGTTTTACTGTAGATGGTTGTATGTAACTCAGTTTATCTATATCATCATAGCTACTCATTGTGATCTCTCCGCTTTAGCTACAGCAATTTTTATATATTTTGTGTGAACTCTTTGTCAACTGCTACCTGTAATGACGTGCTTTTCCTACCTGGCATCTACGCTGACATATTACATACATATTATTATGTCGACCCTTAACCAGTGCATATTTGTTCAGTCTCTGTGCCTTGCTATATCAGTCCTCAATTCGATTCTTATTAGTTTGGATGGTAAGAAGTCCACCGGTGCGAGAACCACTCCTGGATATTCTCCCAGTAAGAAATCGAGCTCTATGACAGGAGACACGCACGGTGTGACAATGAGTGATGATGAGGCTATCATCGGACACTTTGAGTCATTCTCTGCTCGACTTAGACAAATCATGGATGTCATGAATACCATGGCTCAGTATGAAAAGTGAGTTCCCATCCATTATTGAATATTTGACTTCATCTCCCATAAATTTTCACTTTGAATGGCTTTGTGTGGTATCCAGCCTCCAGGCGTAGGAGAGATTTATATTATATGACCCGAGATTGAACTGCCTACAAATTTTATGACACCGGGAGCTTATTAAACACTTTGCAAACTTCAATGGTGAACGATATGTTTGACAACACATTTTGTTGTTCTATATGGAAAATGATCTTAATTTTCTTTTACTTCAGATTGGTGGATACATCCAACGGCATACCAAGACCCAGGCCTGAGGATTTTGAGGAGAAAGAATCCGATGAGATTGATTATAGAAAGCTGTACGCTCAGAAAAACAAAGCTGCTGAAAAATCTCAAGGTTTGTTTTTACTCCCGTCATTTCTATTCCTTTGAATGTAAATCCAAGCCACTGATCATGAATATTGATTATAAGCCAGATTTTTGAGTAGAAAATAATAAAAGAAGTTGTAGGCCCTATACTTATTTTACGGATTTACATGGTATGTACCTGTAGAGTTGTTTTTTTAATTTCGTTGATAAAATCCCTGTTTTGTGTTACAGTTGAGATACAGCCGATGCCGTCATACACACCAGGTACTGGTCTGAATGCTATACAGGAAGACAGTGAGATGGAGGAGAAGGAGACAGGTAGTGCTAAAGGTAGTGAAGCCAGTGAGGGACACGAGAAGAAGCCCCTACCTGAGATTCCTCCACCTCCTAATGAACCTGAGGCTCTCTCACCTGAGGATGTTATGATACTAAGTAAGTCTGGGTCTATTGCGTTGAAAAATTCATTGCGTTGGAAAAAAAGAAGAAAAGTATGTGACTATCTGACTTGTCCTGTTGGTTCTTGATCAGTTTTGCCAACACATATTCTGAATGCTCTGTGCACTATATCAATTCAACAATTTTACATCTGAAAAATGTTAAGATGAAACTTGCAGGCATTCATTTATATAGTTACATGTTTGTACGTTAACTATCATTTAGTATTGTTTACTTATGAAACCTATGTTTTCAGAGAAGTATTATGGTAGCGAGGTCGGTGAGGGGCCGAGTGTCAGTAACATAGTAAGAGACCACCTGCAGAAGATGACAGATGTGATGAATGCTAGTGTCACTTCTCGTACTATGGTTGATGTCGAAACTGCTGACAAGGTAGCGCTCATTGCATTGTTTTACTTTTCTTGTTATTGTGCACAACAATTTTCTGCTGTTAAGTCTTACTAATATTGATCTATTGCAGCTAGTTATTTCAATTTGCGTGACGCATTGATCTGTATTTGGTGTTTGGGGTTAGAGAAAATGTAAACTATATAAATCTTAATCAGTGTTCTGATATACTACATGTACATACTATTGTGCTTGTTAAACACTTAAATGTCCTTATGCATTAAATAATATGTATAAAAATGTGAGTTTATTTATATATCGCTTAATAAACTGTTGTGTATATGTAGGACCGTTTTGAGGAGACGTATACTCAGTTTCTGGGGACAGTGTCCGAGCTGGAGAGATTTATCTGTGCCTATCTCCATTGTCTGTTCAGTAAAAAAATGAAGACATGGCAAGCTCTCAAACTGCTTACACAGTGAGTGCATGCGGGTAGATTCTATTGTTTGCACCATGCCCGATAAGTTATAATAACAGAAGCCTTGACTGGAGGTCAGCCACGTAAAGGAAGTAGTTACCAAAACAGAAATGTGATTATTGCTGACTACTTGCATTGTATGAGTATATGAAAAAGGGATTGTTCTATTCATCTGCAATAACACATGTTATAATCGCACATACATGTATGAACAATTATGTATGATATGGTTTTGTTTCTGCAGGCTGAGCCCTATTTCACAGCGACCTGGACCGCGACCTGTCATCGCTGAGAAGTTTGTGGAGCTGTTTAATCAGTATGAGAATGACTTGGAGGATGTGATAGAGGTCTATGAAGCTGGCAAAGACAGCCCACCTCTACTCAGAAACGCCCCTCCAGTGAGTCTATAACTTCAGATAATGCAACAAACAGATGATGGCTGTCAAGTTTGGTGTCACTAATTTTTCATGATGCTACATACGCGTCAATACAATAGATATGCCCTGAGTGCTTAACTTGAGTAAATGAATATCTATTCATGTTGTCACTGGGATCTATTTTGGTGGTCCTTTCAAAAAAATACACATATAAAATCAATGTTTCATCAGGTTGCTGGAGCGATATACTGGGCTAGACAACTGCTGCACAGGATTGAAGAGCCAATGAAGATATTCAGAGATACCAAAGCCGTGTCGAATCTCAGAGACTTCGGCAGAATTTGCAAGGTCAGTTATCATACAAGTGATGTAAACAAAAAAATATTACACAGTGAATATGTACAACAGATTTTCATATGGGTGCCTGTTATAATTTATCCATATCGACACCATGATCTGACTAATTGATTAGTATGTATGTAAAGTATTTCTTCTTTTGTTGCAGATATACAACAGAATAGCCACTGCTCTGGTTACATTCGAGACCATGTGGTTCCAGACATGGAAAACAAACATAGAAGTTGCTAAAGCTGGTATGAAGGCTACTCTGCTTGTACATCATCCTGAAACAAGGGAGATCCTGGTCAATGCTGATGACAGGTATAGTTATTCTTTTTCACGGACATGAATGAAATGCTGACCGTTAAAACAGAGTTATCTCTTCACTGATGATAGGGGGACAACTCCTCTTTATGATTGTAAAAAAAAGTTATGCACATTCATGTATTGACACAGACTTTTGCATGTATTATGTTGTCATTACAGAGTTGTTGAGCTGTTGGCTGAAGGTAGATGGATGGTGAGACAGGGTATCACAGTACCTGAAAGTGTACAAGGAATACTACAACAGGAGAACAGATTCAAGGCTTACAAGGACCATCTTGAGCTAGCTCTGTCACAGTTCTACGCTGTGGTCAAGTCTATTCCTGTTGCCGTAAAGGGTCTGTTCCAACCTCATGTTGATCAGGCTCTGGTCAGCTTTCAGCCTGGTGTCAGCACTTTAGCCTGGAACAGCATGAATATTGGTGAGCTTGGTGATTCTATGTTTTCCATTCCTCACACAGATAAATGAATTATCTTAAATTAAAATGCAGTGAATTTGGGCAGCAGATCTACAGTAAAACTTGGCGTGTAGGGCTGCAATGTATCCCAAATCTTAATGTTATGTATTCTATTCACTGTTGACTGTGATTTCAGATGCTTTCCTGCATCAGATACACACCTCCACAGATAGGCTTTCCTCTCTTGTCAATCTGGTGAATGATGTAATGCAGAACAGAGTAGACCACAACATTCAGAATATCAGAGATATGTTCCTGTTCGACTATGATCTTGCTTTTGGACAAGTCTGGGTAAGAAAAATGTTATTGACACTAACTGATGAAACATGCTGTTTTTTATTCGCTGTTAACTAAAAGCATGGGTTTTGTGTCAAAGTGTCTAAGCATAAATGATCTGCTGAGTAGAAGAGAGACCAGCTCCCTCTTTACACCTAGTGATAAATTAATCTCAACGAATCACACTACTAGTGAGTCGTGATTCAAACCACTTCTACAACTGTACGTGTTCTCAAACAGCTTTTGGTCCTTGCTCGGTCCCCCTCCTACTGTTTGGTTACATTTCCTCTATTTTACAACCATATAGACACATTGCTGATTTCCCTAACTGCTGCCTGAGTATTCTACTGTTATATTTTTGTGCAGAAAGCCGAGTTTGTTGGCACATCAAAGGTAAAAATAATGTAATTTATGGTTTGGAGAGCCATTACTCTTCACTTGTTAGTCGTTCCACACTTACAAATTCACAAGCCGTAAAATAGTTGGCACGCAATCCGTTGTTGAAAACTTGCTTTATGCATCGGTGTGTTTAGAGTAGCACACAACTTGTAAGAATTTGCACATTTTCTGCTCGCGCAAAATCTTGTTGAAGGCATCTGTTCTTGTAGTTTGTGCAGGCAAACTTCTACAAACTAAATGCTTTCTTACAGTTTAGATACTGGATCATTACTCCAGAATAGTGGTTTTTCCACCTAGACCTCTGCCAGATGTTGGAGAATACATCTGATCACTTAACATTGATTCTTATTATAATTTATTATTACAGCTACCAGAAGATTTTACCCAGTCTATTCAAGGATCAGTAAGCGGCCGAGCTGAGCTACTACTTGGGTATATCAAAAACATAGAGTCTGGCATGCAGGAGATAGTCAGCCAGTTAGTAAGGAGAAAGGTATGGCAACTCAACCACCTTCTGTTGCCCAAACCCCTCCCTTCTACCAATACCGCTTCATTTTCTGTGCAGTTGTTTACCTTCATAAATTGTTGGTCTCTTAATTCAACTACATGCAACCTACCTGATATCCCACTACTTTCTGGCCAAGTTATTTCGTTTGTTGTACAACCTGTTGTTCAAATTTGACTATGTCTAACTAACAAGATTTTATTGTTGTAATGACAGCTCCCTCCAACCGACTATAAATTTGAATTTGTCAAACCCCCTGATGCTGAGACCGAGAGGGCTAAAGCTTCTAACGTCAAACGCAGAAAGAAATTTCAGGTGATTTGTCCGCACCACGTTTGAGATTAAGGAGAATAGCTAGTGTTTTGTGGAAATAATTTCAGCTTTTTATATCTTTACTCCCCGCGGCTTTTAGTTGCTTATTTATTTTTTTGTGCAAATCATTGAAGCTTTTCTGCTATTTGAAGCTTCTTGCTCAGAATAACACAACTGATGTACTATCTCTTTCAGTTTTCCATTAGCATCCTTCAGTTGGTTAAAAAAATAGGCCGACTGTGGAAACAATTCTCCAACAAGCGTGTTCGATTGCGCAAAAAGAAAGGCACTTATATGAAGCCGGTTGGTTTGTTGGTGTGCTGTGATTTGAATCAAGTTTGTTGATTCAGTTTCCAGTGTTGGAAAGTTCCTCTTATAGTCTGTACTATCCTCTTATTATTCTAGAAGTTGAACGATTCAAGATCTCATTTATTTCCTTGTTTCATAAGTTTCATAATTCTGGATGCTCTCTTACAAATCCTCCACGAATCCATTGTCTGACTGCACATTAGTAATTTACTTTGATTTAATGTTTCAATGGGGCATGTTAACAGCATTCCCACAATGCAACTTTTGACTGGATTCCCCAAAAAATACTCGGTCAAATCTTTTTAAGCTATCATTGGCGCATTGACGGAGTGTACCCGGTATTTTCAAAATAATGCATGTGATGGGCTTATGATACTCTTCAACATGCCCTATACCCTTTTGGGTGGTTTCTTATGCCGTAGTCAATAGCATTTGATAGATAAAAATGCTCTGGAAATCAGAAAAAAACACACCTGGTTGATCATTGCAAGAATTGAGATCCCAATGAAACAGCTACTATACCACTGTTGCTCCCATGTTTGCTATGTGCTCTTTTTATATTTATGATGATGGTTATTTACTACAGGGAAAGCTTTTGGACATGCATGCCCCTGTAGAGAGTCTTGAGGACAAACTTGTCAATGAACTTCTAGGTATGTTCTCTTTGAAAATTGGCATTCATTGGTGTTTATGATGACCATGCATACATTATAAAAGTAGTAGTTTGAACTCATAGCTGTTAAAACTGTTGTAGTGTAAACTCCCTGATTGACCTGCATACAATGGTTGTGGGTTATCCCCTCTCTAAAAAACCGACATAGACGATTATCAAAGTTGATAAATGTAATGAAAGATTAGATTGTGGTGTTCTTATTCAGTGGCGTATCTAATCATTTTGTCAGCCCCTGATTTTGATTGCAAACAATCACAAAAAAGGGATATTTGACTCATAAAAATACTAAAAATGAAGAAAAAAATATTGAAAAAGTTGCAAAATCCGAAACCAGACTAGCCCAGATTCCAACAATCAATCCCAAATATATCTGTGATGTTCAATATGCCCCTGGTTCGTATCATTAGTCGCTAAAGCTGCATCAATATCGCGGTTTTCCTTCTCCCAATAAATATTTTCAAACATGATTTTGCAGACGAGTATGGTACAAAGGTGTATTATGCAGTGTTGAATGCTGCTAAACGTTCTCTGGTCACCCTGGCTGAAGCATCAGGCTGTGAGCTGTCTACTAACATGGGCTCTGATGGAGACTCCGCTCATGACATAGAGAGGATCGACCTGTTAGCAGACAAACCAGCCAGACCTCTCTCAGCGCTGTCTACACTGTCTGACATGACGTGGAAGTCAGATATGGAGAAAGAGATTACTTATCTGCAGTAGGTCATGATATACATGTACTCATGTCTTGTCTGAACTGTTTCATAGGCATATAATATTATATGCCTATGGAACTGTTTAGTGTGGTTCCATAGAGCTTGTATTTCTCTGTTTTGGCTCCATATAACAATTATATGTGGTTAATAAATCTTTGCCATTGTTGACATTTATGTGAGGGTGACACTATTGTTCATCCATGTTGGTGGCAAACACTTGACAATCATTATGATCTTCTGACTTATAGTTTGGTTATAGAATAATTGTTCTTTATCATACATGTACTGTATTCAAAGTCGATGTAAGGAGACATAACATCGTTGTAATAGGAGACGTAACATGGTGTCTTAGATTTTTTTTTGTTTTGTGTTACATAGTGCATGTTGATGGTTGTTTTAGATCCCCATATTATAGGGTGTGTGATGCGAAGTAAGTAAAGAAATCATAACCCAATTCAGACAGCATCCTAGCTAGCTAGCGCTTTGATTATAGTCTTTTTCATCCCAATAATTCTATTGATTATCAACCCTTCCTACAATTTCTGGAAAAATCAGTGCAATCCTGTGCGATGTGTGCTTATAGTGATGGCAGCCTATGAAAATTTCTACAATAAATACCTTTAGATCGAACCCATAACTACTGTTGTTGATGCAGCAACATTCATCATTGCTAGAACTGTATCAAAACAGAAGGCTGTGGAATTTGTAAAAATGCACTTGGAAAGCTAACTCTTACTGTACTTTGGAAATTTCCTCTGTAACAAGAGACTAGACTCTGAATAATACTCTGATTTTGTTTAATAATGAATGGAGATTTGTCGCATGCTTTTCTCTGAACTTCTGCTGAGTGGACAATTTCTAAATCCTACCAAACATGGTCAGGCAAACAATTCATTTTGCATCCTCATCCACCCATATTTAATTTGGTTTCAGGTTTCAGCTGGCTGTGAAGTTTGACATTCCCAACATCATCATAGACCCGCCTCTAGAGAAAGTCAAGGAGGCTGTGAACAGTGTGTCTCATCAGATGCTCAAAGTAGTCAAAGGTATGTTTAGTACCGTACTGTCTAACCCTCAGGAGCAATGATGTCTGAAATACATGTATTGTCAATCTGTCTGCCATTAGGGAATCATCATATCACAATGAAATGACATGCAAAGCAGTTGAGAGTTCAGGCATATGTGAACATGTGCGCGCATTTATTGCTGCAAAAGGATCTCAATGACAAAATGCCATAGTCCGAAGCCGCAATACAAAAAATGCCCTTCCCAACCCCCCAACCACAAAATTCAGTGGCATCTCATACAGTGGTGTTTTGTCTGTGGCATTCAGACCAGATGACCATGTATTGCTGCAAAAGGATACGTTGATTTTTTGTGCTCGCTTGGAAATATGACTTTTTCATAAATTTACTCTTCCGTTGAAGCCATAAGATGGACTACTGGACAAGTTGGTGACAAGTTCCACGAGAAAATAATGGCTGACAATCAAGTACAGGATACATTGAGAGCTTTAGGAGACATGGTCAAAGGTAAAAATCAGGCTGCAAAATTCTTCACTCAGTTCAAGTCTTAGAATGTGCATGAGAATGCATTGTTTTTGGAAAGTTTCTTCGTTTAGTTTGGATCATTTTGGCATCACAAATCAATCATACAATGGCTGCCTTGTTGAATTCCAACAGCTTTTCTGTTATGTAAAGTATAAATTATGATACAATTTGTGTGCCTTACGAATGCATTTTTATGACAAAGTATCTTCAGTATATTATAGTATATTATACTCTTTGCCTTCACTTTTTTCTCCTTCTCAGATCTTGGGCCGGTGGTGAGGACGCATATCCATCACTTCTCAATGTATGACTTCCTCTGGAGGGATGACCTCAATGCTAACTATTTGGAGTTTATGAAGTCAGAGCCCGGTATCCTCACTATAGAGAGAGAGGTAGAGAGACTACTCAGAGTCGAGACTCAGATACTCAGAATACCCACTAATCTGGTGGTCGGCCCGATCATACTGGAGACCTCTCCTATCAAAAATGCTCTGCATGGCTTCTCAATGGCCTGGAAAGCTAAATATGCATCTGTCCTGCACGAAGAGGCAAAGGTAAACAGTAGTACAAAC
>ERZ1740056.108-NODE-108-length-11859-cov-6.123179_pt1 | contig 11859 bp, 9 predicted proteins | sample MGYA00581746_ERZ1740056 | MGnify/ENA primary metagenome ERZ1740056 (study PRJEB43018, sample SAMN04849745) | marine metagenome | isolation source: floating plastic debris | place: Pacific Ocean | collected 2008-09-01 | study: EMG produced TPA metagenomics assembly...
GATTTTTATAGAGAAAGCATATGGAAAATTACAAAAATACAAAATTAAAAATTAAGCGTGCAGCAAAACTATTCAATTTTACGTGGGAAAAAATACAATGGAATATGCTTAAACTTGTAATATTTTACTAGTGGGGCTGAAAGGCAAGCAGCTCAGTGAAGTGTGCTCTGACTGAGTGTCTGATGATCAAAGTCCTACGAGTAACTGAGTACTGAAAACAGGAAAAATATTCCCTGGGCATAAACTCTATAATCGTAGTATTGAATATGACAACTTGAGTAGCCTACCCTAGAACGTCTGGTAATCTGAGTTTACACCATGCCCCTGGAAATTCAATACCGAGTTCCTCAATGGTTTCTCTTTCTATTTGATAGAAAGTATCGAAGGCGATGTATGATTACGCTGCAGCTGATGATGATGAAGTATCGTTTGCCGAGGATGACTTTATTATTCACTGCGAGCCTATAGACGACGGCTGGATGATGGGAACCGTCGAGAAAACTGGTCAGCACGGCATGCTGCCGTCTAATTATGTTGAGCATGTCAATTGGTGAGCCGCTCTGCAAAACTTCAAGGTTGAATCTTGAGTGGCAAAGGTGTGAGATTATGCAGTTTACCTTTTTGAGAATCAGTGCCGCAAGTTATTTTAGTATTTGATCATGTGTATTTAAATGTACTTGAACCAGTGTCTGATTTTGCAAGATTGGTTTTGAGTAGAAGTTACAAGTTTCACCTGCTGCCAATCTGCTATATGCCTTTTGTTTTGATTCTGTAACCCTACTAGCTATTATGTTGAAGAAAGTGGATAATTTTTCCATCGGTCACTATGGAACCTTTGCTGCCAACTACCAAACAGGGTTAATCCATGATTTTTTAATCTGCACAAGTTGCTAAATTGTGATAGTTTTATGGTTGCTCCAGTAAAAGCCATACTTGTTTTGTTATTCAAGGATGCCAAAATTTGGCTAGGCCTTCATATTTATTATACAGTAAGTTGACTGCCTTACAAGCCCATTACCCAATCATGCAAGCTAAATTTAGTGTTTTTTGCCCAAATCCCCATCCTGACCCCTCTATATTATAATATGCTAGTCTCCATTGACGTGGCCATAGTGTGGTTTTGGGCTACATAAGAGATCTGGTTCAGAATACTTTTTGGTCTTGATAGCCTACTCTTTTTGCCTGTTTTCACTTCTATTTTCTAGTTTTTAAAGCACTTCTATTATATATATATGTCATGTCGAACACTGTATTCCTATCCTATGCTTCATATTTTCACATTTTTTATAATCATTCTTACCACAAGGTTTGGTGAAAGTCTTTTGATGCTTTTCTCTCTGACGCTAACATCGTTGTTTTTTTATTTATAGCAATTTTTGGATTTGAACTGGGAACATAGACTTTAGGTTTGCTAACCCTGATACTTTCAAAATAGTATGTATCTAAATAAAATAAGAAACTTTATATAAATACTATAGTTGCAAAATAATGATTAAACAGAAATTCCTGCATTTCATAACCGTCTGAGGATGTGACTTACAGTTATTTCTGCGTGTTAGAGTCAAGTCACGGCGTGGAATATTCTAATAATGTGTTGAAGAGTGTGATACTCCATCAAAAGGTCAATTTATTTCTGGAATCCGTTTGAAGTACTAAGTAGGGGTAATGGGCTCGGACTGTGTGTGGAGGGGCTAAGCAACACATGTAGAAGGTATAGTTAGTGAGTATAGTTGCGAAATGGTTTTATTTAAGTTAAAAAATGTTAGCTTATGTAATCCATAATTTTTACTTAAAATATGACACCGTGCATTGACCAGAGACCAGCTCGGACAGCCGGTCTCAAATCTTTAGTTTATATTTACGTCAATCTTGATGTAGAAAAAAGTTTAAATTTATGTTATAGTTATACAGATATTGGAAATTCATCTTTTGCTCTTGAGACTCCGACATCGTTCATATTGATCAGACGATTTGGTAATCAGCGTGATGTTACATATAAAAAAGAAGTGTTCCAGTTGTTTATCAAATGAAAAGTAACCTTAAAACATTGTGAAAATTGAAGAAAAAGGATTGTTTGATAGTAATAATTACATCATTAAGGCCTTTTTGGACAGCTTTAGTCTACTAGCGTTGATCAAGGAGTGTGTCTGGCAATAAAAAATAAGTGAGCTCAATTTAGCACCTTGACATGCAAACGTAATTTATCCATGGCATCAGATCATATAGCAGCGTATATGTGACTAGACAAATCCACACATCGCCTCCTCTCACAAGCACCTGGTTGTCACAATTATGACAGCTGTGACAGCTATACTCTAGATGTCGAGATCTTCTCATTACTAGCAAAACTCTCCTCTTCTTCCAGGCTGTCACTCTCACTGCCTTTCCTATTCTCTTGGCACTTGCCTATACATTTGAGAATCCACATTATGATGCCTGCCATGGCGCAGAAGACCACCAATACCACTACTATCCTCCACCAGCTGAAGTCTTTACTGGCTTCTTCTGGTGTCGTTTGCGTCGTCGTGCCATGATCTGAACCATTTGTTACGCCCCCTATCGACATCACACTGCTGTTACTGTTTGTGCTGGCACTTGTGTGATGGTTGTTGGGACTTGATGATTCTTGTTTAGTTTCTTCAACATGAAGCCCTGGAGTTGTATTCACATCATGAGTTTCTGTGTGCTGTAGTGAAGTCACCTGTTGAGGTGAAAGAACAGGAGTGTTTTACAACCTTGATAGCGATTACTTTTAGTTGTGCTTAAGTTTAAGTGACAGGTACTCATAGTACTACTTGCTGTCACTCGTAATAATGTGTGCTGTCACAACCATAATAGTCTTAGGAATCCATGCTACAGGTAAATTTGTACATGATTCATGCAAATGGAACAGGGGATGTCGTCATTCGGCTGTTTAGATCACAACTACATGTAGCTCCTCTGATATTCGTGCCCTTCCCTCATCCCATAGTGACATTTTCGAGGGCATTTCATATCCTGATTCTACTTCTTTCTCCTTCTCAAAATAACTTATGTGGAAAGCAGTATTAGTGTGTGAGAGGCAGAAGTTCCTGGAAGCATTTCTAAAGCCATGTAATAGTTTTGATGATGATTTTTGATAACAGGAAGCGTTCGATTTTGACATCACATCGCAACAAATACTGATATCTCACCTCATTATGATCTGTGATGTTGGTACCAGTGATATTCTGTTGTGCTGTGGTAAAGCCTGCAAGCTGTAGCAGTACAAGACACCCCAACGATATGAAAAGCTCTGCAATTTAAATGATAGATGATAAGTTGTCTACCTTTTGTGCATGAGGAAAAAATTCCCACGGCCGGTGTCCTGGCCTTTTACAGATGCTTTTCTGCCCAGGAAATTATTTGAATGGTCAGATGAAACAGTGAGTGTGTCATAGAAATCAATTATAAAATGAAAGTGACAGGCGCGGATTGTGCCTACTATTGTGTTTTGCTACGATCAACACACATTTGTCACTGTCTGGCAAGAAAGAATTGCTCAGCACAAAAATATGAACAAATCCACATTTACGTCATGGTGAAAATCAAAGTAATACTTTGAAAATTGGTGACATACCCAACTGCCAATTCACAAAAGATATTCTGACACATTGTGACACATCTCTGGCAAGGATGGTTTTTCCATAAAACATACACGTACATGTATGTACATAAATCTATCCTTTCCCACATTCTTGCAAATAGCTCTGTTTTAAGGCCGGTTCATCCTTCCCATGTGTATTTATCTGTTATAACTATATTTACCTGACTTTTTTAGCTTCATCACTTGGCTAGTTCTTCACGGAATGTGTAGTTATCTGGTTCTCAGCTTACTCTGACAGCTTTTCCTATACTTTGAGGTTACAACTCCTTTCAATGATACTAAACAAATGAATGAATAAATCCTTATATGAAGTTAGATTACTCATCTTGAAAAATACAGTAATGCGAAACAGACAAACCTATTGACTTGGATTACACAAGTGCATTGACTGTGTAAGTGGTTAATTGGTGGTTATTCCGATGTTGACATTTGGAATATGTCACAACAATGATTGAAATGTTGATAAAATTTATTACATCTATTGCAGCTACAGCTGATTGGTGATTGACAGAGCTTAAGTTGGTTTGTCAAAGCGAACTAAGAGGTAGACATTATTTATTATTATTTATCAGTAGATATTCGTATTCGCTAGCATAAAAACCAGTTAAAATGGCATTAATTAGAGAGTTTTAATGAGTATCCCACAATGCATTATTTTGGAAATCCCAGACACACTCAGTCAATGATAGCGTTCATAAATTTGACTGAGTATTTCTTGAAATTCCAGTGAAAAATTGCATTGTTGGGAATGTTGTTAGCATGCCCCATCGAACTATATACCACATTTACAGACACGTGTATGATTGTGAACCTCTATCAAACGCAGGGAAGTTCTTCAGTGTAGCTATACACAATACAATATGTAGTATGTAATTACAAAACCTACTAATTAGCATTAATGGCTATGCTTGCCCATGAACGGAAGGATAGACTGGTTTTAGTTAATCCTAAATAATCCCGATTTCCTATGAGTCAAAATGTGATCAGTCGTTAATCCACAAGCTGGAATTCGGGGTCTCACATCTTTTATTGCCTATTAGTCATATACTTTTGCTCACGCATTGAGAAAGCTTCAATATTGATGTCATCAGTTGTTGAATGTTCCATCTTAATTTTCTCAATTTGAATTGTGTGCTTGATCTTCAAAATGTAACCGTTACATACATGGCCAATATTCTGCATTTCAAGTCTTATCTCACCAGAAATGGATCTCGACAATTCCCTTGCTTATGTGGCTGTTTTTCCATCACATAATTCCATTGAATTAAATCAATTTTAGAAGGCATTTGATTTGATGCCAACGTCAGGATGGTCAATGGCCGCTGATACATTGTTATTCTAAGGCAGCTCTTACGAATGAATCTCTCATCTTCCCTGATTATTTATTGATTCCATGTTCACTGACCTGATGTCTAGTGCCCTTGATTTAAAGGCTATCCATCTAACAAGTAATACTTTATAGCATCTGCTAGGATTTCTTTATAAATACTTTAACCAGATAGAATTCTTCTGGCCCTCCAATAAACATGTTTTTTCTTCCCTCCCCATTTTTTTAACTCATCTACGTTGACTTTCGCTGGCTTGTTGCTGGAACCTTCCAAGAATACACTAGGCGCGTTCATAACATTTTTGTGTACTCCTTTGCTGGAAATTTGCGGGTTAGCTGTCACTTTCTGTCTTTGTGATTATTGCACCGATAATGTAGTCTGGTTCATGCAACTTGCAACAATTGGGCTCTCTCGTCTTTTATTATATTGACATCCTGTGCATTTCAGGTCTAGACACTATTGTGTTGTTTATAATTCCCTGAATGACTCAAAACTTTGTCATGATGATTGAGCCATCCTATTAAAAAGAGTCATTTCAGAACAATAAATAAAGAATGTGCATGTACATAAGGCTAAACTGGAACATGCATCTCTTTGTGAACCAATTTTGAAATTTGATATAGTATTTGAGTTGTTTAGCAAACAGAAAAATCAAGTGTCTCACACTTTTGGGACCCTCGAAACAGTGATATTTGATACAGACAGCTCTTTAACACAACAGCTGTGCTGGCCCAACTCCTATATTTCCTGGTCTGGAATTATTACTGATGCCACTGATGAAATTTGTTGCAGTGAAGTATATAGCTATCAGATTACAGCATATAGAAGCTGAAATGGATGGGAATCGGGACGTAACCCAACTCATTGATTCCATTGCAGCATGAAAGATTCGACTAGAATATAGACACATGTTAATTGGTAGCAGCGGAAATTTCGTGACATGTCATTTCCCCAAATCTGTTTATATTTAGAAGTGTAGGGAAAATTACGTGTTTTATTGTTGTGCACCAATATTTGTATTCTGTTATCATGCTTATTTATAATGGGGCTTAAAGATCCGGATATAATGTGATGGGATTGAAGTATCCCCCAAGTATTGGAATTTCGTTATCATTATGGAAAATAAATTGTCACATCATCATTCAGCAATACCACCTTGCTATCGCCCTCAATAGTTACGTAGCTAGACTAACTTTTTCCGATGATAATAATAAGATCTGAAGCTTGTTTGTTGTCAACATTTCTGCCAAAAACTAGTATGCAGGGATTAGCGATCCTGTCAAGGCTGCAAACAAGAGAAGAGACACAGGGATTTAGCCTTGTGACACAGGGTGCTGAAGTACTACCGGATAGACGTGTGTGTGTCACGTGCCTGCCAACAGTCGATAACTGTGACACAGGAAAAATTTCCATTACCCTCTTCTCCATCAAGCTTATCTGATTTATTGACCTACCAACCTAAGGTTTGACATAATTGATATAAATTTTGGTATTTAATGGTTTGTAGGGTATCTTAATTGTTTTTTTTGAAATAATTTAATTCCTTAGGTTTTGGTTGACATAGATTATGAAGGTTGCGATTTTAATTAATTTCTACTTCTTATTTTGATGGATGTCCCCTGCCATAAGTGAAACAGATGGTATTGAGAGTTGATATATGTACATGTCTTATGATTAGATTTTGTGATGATGCTATGGCATCTTGAGTTTTGCCATCGGCTGTAATTGAACTTACCTGCATGTATGTACAAGTAAATGGTAGTTAATCAAAATCATCTAATTAAAGTTTTATCTTCGTATCATCCTACCATCTAATATTCATCCACTCATAAAGCAACAAAATAGTCCCCTTTCATTTAAGGTGACATCTCGCCTTTTTTGGCTTTCTTGTCTGTTGTAGGTCATTGTCAGGGCCATATACTTTCAGTGTTTAATAGTTCCAGCAAAAAGCGTTGTGTCACAGAACTCTCATTTTTGGTCTAAAAGCTGCCATTTTTTTATTAAATTTCATGCCACATATGAGTTACGGGAAAGGTTTGAGATTGTATGTTTTGTTGAAATGTGAGATAATAGTATTAAACTATTTACGCTATATCACAAAAAATAATATATAAATGCATAAATATATGGAGTATAAACTTATGTGTAATATGACATTTGTAATGGTTAACACTGGCAATTGGATCTGAATTTTGGAGTAGATACCGTAATATGCATACTGGCTTGTAAACTTGGCAGGTTGTCCAGTGGAACCACTGTCTTTTGTTGAAAAGGCCCTATGATGGAATTGAAACAAATCGGGTTTGATTTTTTTTTGCAAACTTCAGTGCGAATTGATGTCATTATTTAGGCTATACTGTCCACACGGTTTACTTTTGGCTGTTTCAACGTGTGATACAACAAGAACTGCAGCTTGAATGCGATTCAAATTTCAATTCATTTCAATGGTAAATGACCATTGCATGCTTACTGCCCAATCTTCAAAATTTTCTTCAGAACGATGAGGGAGGTATTTTCTGTCTCCATCACGTATCAAGATGAAAAGTACACGTCTCACACCAAAACCGAGTCCAGACTATTCCTTTTAAGTTAAATTGAAACAACTCACCACTGCGTGCAATGCTCAATTTTGTTGTTGAGATCTAGCAATAAAAGTTTATCGTGTGTGGCGGCCTAGCTAGTCTGTCTGTAGACGTATAGCTCTCTCCTTCCTCCCTGTGTTCACATTAAGACGCTCTAATCAAGTGTGAGCAATGATTTGAATCAGCAAAAAAGGGTTGATTTCACTGCAGACCTGGTCGCACGTGGGGATGTGACACACTGTCAATGATGAGAGATTGGCGGTGAGATGATTGATGTGCCAATCACGCATGAACGCCAGCAAAATCCAGTCAAGAAAATATTATGGTGTAGACAACTTGGTGAAATATAGTCCCAACAGTCTTGAGTTATGTGGAAGCTAACGTTATCCTTGCTGTGTGTGTCAGTACCCACAGTTGAGTTGCAGTTGAGTGGTTGCAAATTTCACAGCCAAGATGTTCCTACTCTCCAGACTGAGGATTAGTTCAGACTCTCAGTGATATATACCAGAACCTGTCTTCACTTCAGATCCTCAATGTTCCTACTTGCATATCTTGGTGTAAACCATCAAGCTGAGAACTTTTGTATTGTATATGAAATGGCTGCTGCTTGATATTGCTGCCGTGCTTGTCCTGAACTTACACCAGTTAGCGTACATATGAATCATTAACTTCTCGTTTCGATAATGCAGAGAATTATTAATCCAATAGGCTGCACCACCACTCTATAATATAAATGTACATGTACGAGACCTCAGCATTGATTTCCCATAGGCAAGCTTGAATAAATAGTAAAACTACGCAACTAGGCTTCAGGCATCATACACAATTCTATTTATTGTAATGCCGCTTACCTATTGGTTAAACCTAATAATCACTACCTAAACAATTAACAGGGTGAATAACGAGGCTGAATGAACGAACTCAAGGTTATAATTTCCGCATAAGATCCTTTTGCAATTATTTTAATATGATCAGAAGCGATTGAGTCTAAGGTCAGGTCCTCAAAATGTAGGTGCAGTGAGATACATGAACTTCCCTGTGACCGAATACTTTAACAAACGGTATGGTATGAAGACAGGTAGAAGCGATGTTATACGTTCCTGTATTTTTATAAAATTAAGGCTATCGGTTGATAGTAGTCATGCTTCGTGTTTGAGATTTACATGTATTTTACTCTAATATAATACACTGTATACTATAACAGCAAAACTAAAAGCCTTCCCAAGTACTAATCGCTCCTGATTTCACAACAAAAATTAATGTTATCCAATTGTCTGTAATGTTCTTTGAAGTTGTGTCTTCATTGAAAAAGAGAGGATAATCATTGTGATCAAGAGAGGACAATTTTGTTTTTGTTTCAAATGGTTACTTAAGCCACTAAAATTCAGCCCAGCGGCAGGCTAAAAACCTGGACCATTTTCATCTGCACATATTTATTCTGTAACAAAGGGATGTGTGAACAAAAATAACAATAAAAAGTTAATAAAATAAATCATTTGATATACTGTACCTGCACATTATTACTGTTCCACTCCACACATGTCAAAGACCATAATTATAATCACAAGCCAAAAAGTCTACACTGCTATTGCGTTAATATGCTATACATGCATAATATATTTGTAAACAGACATGTTCGATAAATAAGCAGAGATTCGTACACGATATTGTTATATGCAATATTTGAGAATACTAGGCCCATGCTAGGCAAAAAATTATTTGCGGCTGCCTGCCGACCGTTGACAGTACTACCTTCTGCCAAATATCTTGGCAGCAGATTTTTGAGCTCTTAGTTCAAGCTGCGACCTAATTCAACTCAAAGGAAAAGATACCAAAACTTTAAGTGCTTGACCATTAGAAAACTATACTACAAAACAACACATATCATCGTTGAAACAAAAATATTACTCACACTACTCATACTACATTCCAAAAAATTAATTTCTGAAAAAATAAAATTTGTCACAAAATTTATCCTGACCAAACCATGTTTGACTAGCTTTCAATTGCGATCAATGGTTGGTTTGTCAAGTAAAGTTACCGAATTGGACGATGGGCAGCAACACAGATATATGCTTTCGCCATAGGCATACAGCTTTTGCTAAGCAAACAACTGGCTAATATACCAAAAAGTAGATTACTGTATATACTTGGACATGATTTTATGCAATCTTCTTTACTTCACTTTAAAAAAAGATGCTAAAAGCGCCACATCATCAAATCAATTCAGTGCTGTTCTTTCTCGCCTCCACTTACATGTCAGTTGAATCATACGGCACATTTTATAGAGGCCCTCGGCGCTTCCCAACGGAAAATAACCTAAAATTTTACCTAGACAGCATAATTATGCCTGCCCAAGCCAGGTTTTAGTAAGCGGTCTGTGATGAGCTATAGTAGTCATTCTGATCAGTACCATTACCATAATTGTTATCCTGTAATCCGCCACCATAACCGCCGAGGCTACCGCCTCCCATCCCGCCTCCCATCCCACCACCCATCCCACCTCCCATCCCACCTCCCATGCTACCGGAGAATCTACCAGATGTGGGTACTGTAGGATCTGTAGTGTACTCCTGTGTTTGATAACCTGTCAAACACATAACAATATAATATAATATTATAAAAAAATAATGATATTATTTAACACAATCACATCACATGCTGAGTATGATTAGAGAGAGACAGCACACACACTCGCAGGCGTATGTACATGTCAAATGTAGCACGCAACACAGGTATCTTGATTATGAAATTGGTCATTCAAAAAGCCTCATCATTATGTTATATACATAGATATAAATACAGTAGACAAGTCCAGCATTTAGTATTTGACAAAATTGGTGGTTCTTTCAAACCTGCCTTTGATTTCACCTATTATGAGCAACAAAAATCAACTGATATACATACACCCTCCCTGCAAACACAATCTCTAAACGTTCCCACTGTTTTTCAAACAATGAGAGGAGAGTTGTATTCTCAACCTACAGGAGAACACAACTCAGCTCTAGCATCACTCAATTAAGATTTTTAAAGATAACTACATGTATAATGACAGAATCCAAGTTTTGTTGTAAACAGTGAACAGAAAAGTATGAATACATTGTTATTACCTTACAGGAAGACTTTTTCCTTGCGAATTTTGATTTTGCTATGTTTAAACTTTATTCCTGCAGAATATTAGATATTTCCAAACCTGTCAATGGTTGCTTGTACTAATAAATGTCAAAATATATTCAACCTCTCTAATTTATCAATTCTGTGAATATGATTATTCACAGCCAGGCTGCTACATTAAATTCTGTGTTTATTTCCACGTCCTGTAGGGTATTATAGTGTACCTGGGTCAGCGTAGACATCGGGGTCATCGCTAGCAGCCGAACCTTTATGCCAATCTGTTTCTTTGAAAAGAAACCACAACGATGCAGCGCTCAGTCCCATATTCAAAAATCCGAACAACTGTAAAGAGACAACCCAATACATACTTAAATAGATTAAATATACAGCATTGATTGATACCAAAAATGTACTAAAATTACAATGCAAGATGAAAATCCACCTGACTACACAACTATCTAAGAACAACGATCATCTTGATGTATGCAAAAATAATTTTATGCGATGCAAAAATCATGTCGACATTGTTCTTGAATTTTGGTTCTGATTCTGACCAAGGAGTTCTGACCCAGTACTAATCCCAAATCATGTCAAAACCCATATGTAATTTGATCCTTACATTCTAGGCCCAAATTTCAAAAGGTTATAACGTCATACGTGAAGGAAAGATTGTAGATCTATCTATGCCTTGAAGGTTTATCATGCCTTTTTTTTGGTTACAAAAGGTGTATTTCCTGTTGCATACATACCACAGAAACAATAAGAGTGGACATATCCCCCGATCTGCCTGGTTTACATTGGCCTTTAGGATCACAAGCGGATAACTCTTTTATCAGGTTCTCGGGGTTCATGTATTGTGTCATCTTAGTCAGGTTGTCTGCCCACGCAGTAGAAGCGATGAACCAGAGCACAGTAAACACGACCGATACTATAAAGTCCTGAAACACAAGCACAATAATACCATTAAGCTACATGGCGTTTCTTGCAATCTGAGCCCTGACATCACTACCTACAGTTTACATTATTACCCACTATAACCAAGAAGTTAGCTATAACTGAACTGCAAAGACTTTTCTGAAAAAAATTAGTGGTGAAAATTGTTGTTCATGTATAAAATTGTTGAAAAGATTGTTACAGTTGTGAATAAAAGTTGTTGTGTGTACAGAAGACAACTGCATTTTCGCCCTTACAAGGGAGCTAATAATAATTA
>ERZ1740056.109-NODE-109-length-11828-cov-7.576828_pt1 | contig 11828 bp, 6 predicted proteins | sample MGYA00581746_ERZ1740056 | MGnify/ENA primary metagenome ERZ1740056 (study PRJEB43018, sample SAMN04849745) | marine metagenome | isolation source: floating plastic debris | place: Pacific Ocean | collected 2008-09-01 | study: EMG produced TPA metagenomics assembly...
AACAAATACTTTAAACACGCAAAGAACGCATAAAAAACATAAGCAATTATCACCGCTGAAAAAACACATTCACACCATTTGTTACACAACACTTTAATTAAGCCGTAGAGCTGACCGCACTCTAGGCATATTTTATTAAAATCCAACCACAGAATGAGAGGAGTTAAAATTAGCCCCTCGCCCTGAGCTAAGCAAATCATTACATAATCACTATGGTGAGGCATTGGTGTCGTCTGCGTAGCAACAACATGCTGGTCCCCTCAAAATCTCAACTCAAAACGCCATCATATTCAAAAATCTGACCAGACATCTGATGTAGATGTGAAACTGTTACGGACCAAGAGCTGACACATTGCGTAAGAAACAAGCAGAGATTCGCACAATCGAGAAGATATGATATTTTGAGAAATGTTATGTAAGTGTTTCCCTACCAGTAGGGTTTGATATGAAACCATATTCTGGTGACAGTGGTGCCACATAAAATGTCAAATCTATCGCTAAGAGGTCTCTAAATTATAGTTTAGGCTACTAAGCCTCATCGTCAAAGAATAATAAAGAAAAATCCACATTGTCAAATACAAACACAAAGTTCAGTATAAGGTATATCAGCACAGCTATCCCCACGAGATATTCACAGGGAGTTGTCCCATACAAAAACCATGGTAGCATTAAAGTGGATATAGGTGGCGGTCAGCGCCACAAGGTATTTTTCCCATGTTCGCCTTTGTCATTTAGCAGTCAATTTGGTATTATTTCCACCTTTAAGGAGTACCAGGCCCTGACATCCAGTTTATACGTCATTTCAACTGCATTGTCGATAATGTAAAAAAAATAACAAAATTTAATCTGAAAACCAGAAGCCCAAAATAAAATCACTTCCGAAGACCTTCCCTTTTGTATAATTAAAATTAAATCCTCCCCCATAATACTGATTTTCTTCTGAGAAAATATTTGGAAATAGAGATAATACCGTACCAATGTTTAGAGAAATTGCTACATCGACATGGTCGTACTGTCTTCTCAGGAGCCTGGAGGAAACGACATCAGATCACCAGAGCTCAAACTCTCTAAAATGGAAATGACAATAAATCAAAATCAGCTTCTTCACAAGTCCTAAAAATTCACATGAACTGACAATGAAAAATGAGATCATTATGCATTGTTATGCTTTTTGGAAATTTGTAAGAAGTAACACTATCTTAACCACCTTAATGTCTTCAAAGACACTAATTTAAATAATAAGATTAATGAAATTTGGGTACAAAAGAGAGATTAATGAGTAATTTTGGGCAATCTCAGGGTCAATTCGGTCATCACAAGTGTTGATCATTATCTCACAACAATTTTAATTTCAAACCATGTTTCCAATAAATGAACATCTCAGATAAATGAATATTCAAGAGTTGATAGACTAGAACTATGCCTTTGAGCCCCCAAACATTGGTGTCGGTATCTGGTAATTACAGGGCGGTCTGCATTAGGAATATCATATTTTCACCATGTTAGCTGGCACTACTAATATGCTTGTTGAGAGCTATATTACACGATCATGATGCTTATCACACCAAAAGTGCTCGCCAGTGTTGTAATAGTCGCGTGGTGGCTAATTAATTGCTGCATCGGCAATGGCAAACGCCTAATTTTCAGCATTTTGTCGGATGCTTTCTCAAGGCATCGTGTATATGATTTATGACGGATCTATCGCGCAATGAATACCACGGTTGATAATAATAGTATATTTTATCAATCTGTTAAACAAGCGCTGGCACCAGAAACCTGTTGGAAAGTCTTTAATTCAGAGGGTACAGCTCTATACTTAAATCATTACAAGGCACTACATCAGAATACATAAGAGCTATTCTCTGCAGTAGAAATGCCTCTAGTAGCTTCAGAGAGACAATGATAAAACACTAGCTTCTCAAGTAGCAGCTAGGTGAAATATTACCAAACCTACCATCACATCAAAGGAGAATTGCGTGACACATGAAGCACTTGTAGGACTTGTCAAACCTGACGAAGGCTGAAGAACTGTAGATGAGGTGCTTTTCAGACAAGTGGAGGGAAATCTTAAAAGTGTGATTGCGGTAGAGCAGGTTTTATATTGCCATTAGGGTCTCATATCATCAAAGCAAAATACCCGTGAGCTAAATTATTAGTCAAAAAATATTACTAAAAAGATTTTTGGCCTATCTGCTGATTGGATACAATGATGTGTAATGTGTATCATAAAACTAGATGCAAGTGGAGACAAAACCTGAAATCTTTATCACTTCATCGTTATAATGGCAGCATCGTGATATGAGTGCAGTGTAATCTTTAATTCTCAATATTGGCACGTGCGACATTTCCGTTATTCCAACTGTATATGGCGCCTCGACTCTGAGATTCGCATTCCAAGGCTGCTGAAATTCTTCAAGTGCAGTTTTGCCAGGTAGAATTTTAGCAATCATCATGTCATTCGGGTTTACGTGATATACAGACAGTAACTGATATTCAGGTTATAATATGGCGGCTATAGCTATTTAAATATCACACTTACACCGACATGTATCAATGTTCCTTAGAAAAATCACAAAAAACTGTTAGACTAAGTGATAGCTCATTATCAAATCACTCATATCAATGGTGAAACAAGACTACGGGATATCATATAGCAAGAATACCTCTCCTTTTGCAGCCTCATATTCTGATCTCACTTTTGAATTAAAGTAGGGTGGCTCACTATTTTTTTCATTCTTGGCAAGCCATATCTGAAAGTTTCGTGGATGGACACGATATTTTTTGTACACATCCTGTACCCAAATAAGCGTTAATGACATCAACACCGTCTCATAATTTCAATATCATAATGTAGCGGAATACAGAGGACTAGAAAGCCGACAAGGATCTCTTTGGCGCTGATGATGCGACAACGATAAAATATTAAAACGGCTGAGAATGTTGGCATACCCTTCCCTGTACTATTTAGATAAAAACCAAGGGAGATAATGCTAGATTTTGAAAAAATATTTTGTTATAATTATGGGATCTCTGTATGTCAGTGATCAGTTAGTACCAGGTAGTCAGTAATCTAGATTAATATACCAATTCAAAAACGAAAGCCCGATTATTTTAAACACAAGTAATGTTGTGTTTATATAATGTTATTATACGTCCTTTACACTGAAGACATTTTAGATGTATGCATCTACATGTACCTAAATCTGCAAGCACTTTGCCAATAAAAGACAAAGAGATGGCTTACTTAAAAACTGTTTTGATTTTTATCTGGCTTATTTATTAATTTTATGTGAGCAATTAAATACTTTAATTTGTCATTATACTGAGACTTGCTGTAACAACCACTTGACTCTCAATGCAACCAGAAATTTTAAAAGAATTCCAGATATATGACATAGTGAAGACGAAACTCTCTTTTGGAGACACTGCGTAAGCTCTATAACAAAGCCGGTATGATCATAGATACCAATAATAGGATAGGAGAAAGCTGAGGGGGTGGTTTTGAGGGAGTGCTTTGGTTCTAAGCTCATAAATCGGAAGAGAATAAATGACGTCATTTGAAGTGGGAGTCCATCGATTTACAGAGCGGTGAAGTGAGGCTGAGGGTGGATTTATAACTATTTGAATTCCGCTGCAGGTGACATTTTGCTGTCATTAATAGCCAGGATTGATACATAATTAAGTGATCAGCGCATCCAAATTGCCATGATTTCACTGAAAATGTTGTTTCCAATCCGCTGAAAGCCAATAACAGCTAACAACCATTAAATGTTTGACATGGTAGTCAGAGAAATTATGTGATTATTGTTAGCTAGGATTAGTAGTCACACTAATAAGCTAAATGCTGTCAGAAAATACAACAATTGTGCATGCTATGCCACCTGGTTGAAATAAAACACTGGTGTTTCACCATTCATAAACTTATTACAACTATAAAACTATGATAATCATGATGCACTACTACTCATACATTGCATCAAATATAGTAATACATATGCAAACAAACGCAGCCCTGCTAACATGATAAACTTATACATGATATAGACGTTTTAATGCTTATTGTCAAGGGAAATAACTCAAGTTTTGTTGTGTAAACCTATACCTCACCATCATCATAGGGCACAGGCAGCCAGGGTTAAGATGAGCTCATAATCTTATGCAAAAATTGCAAAGTTTTCTGAGCTGATACTATCTTAATTGTCTCTAACTATATTTTTGCAATCATTATCACCATCATGTGAATAGTAATTAATAACACAGGTTTATTATGAGGTTTTATATGAGTTTTGATTACAGCCGTATATAAAGTTAGAAGTTTATGGCGCCAGCTTTAGGTGGAGAATCTTGCAGGAAATGTGGTAAATTATGATAGATATGATTAAATTGAATTCTTTGCATATTAATTTCACTGTCCAACTTGGGGTTTTTGTATTGAAGATGATTAGTATTAATTCTACAAGCAAAACAGTGAATAATTAATCCCTGTTGTTATTCATAGCTTGATGACCAGCTATTGGGCAATGTACGAGATCATACAGAAATTGTTGTTATGGCAGCATTGACATCAAAGTCTTACCATACTGAAGCCGGCAGCGCTTGCATTGTTACATTTGCTGCCAATAGTGGGCTATGCAAAGATTAACAGTTTGGTTTTATGCTGGTGATGGAGACATGGAGAATAATTTAACAGGATTTTTGTGACAAACTCCGTGACTGTGTCACCCAAGATGGTCTTATTCTATTGATCTTGAAACGCACAGAGACCAGCCAGTCAACAAATATTAGTGAAAAGCCCAAACAAATCTAACAGCTCAACGCTGCGACAATAGAACTTCATTTGTTATAGAAGCATGATCTAGGAGGCCCCTTTGTGGATTTCAGATAACAGCATTCGTGACCAAATGACATGAATCGAAGAGTAAAAAGTAAACATTGTATGTATTTCTATTGGCCTTGTTAACACGTTAGTATACAATGTAGCTTCTAGCAGTGGTGTGAAATACTCCAATATTAACATACAGAGATGGAAAATCAAAAATCTTCAGTTTACATAGCTCAATAGTAAACTATGTATTCAATGATCACCCTTATAAATGTTTTCTTATGTTGATCGAAGGTTTTGGGGTATTATGAGGTGTTAAATGTACACAATGAAACCCAGTCTGAAGGGACCCGATTGGCACCCTTGTCACAATACCTTTATTTGATTTCCTCCCATTATGAAAGCAACAGACTTCCAAATTGGTCACAGTATTCTCAATCAATTGCGTCTTGATTGAATAATACATTGACACTGGCAGGGTGGCAATACAACGTTATTTTGGTCAACAAGCATTATCAGTCATTTGAGGTGTTTTGTTTTTTTACAATAACGACCATTTCAGGAGTAGTTTTCAAAGAAAACAATTTCAAAGACTTGTTGCATTTAGGATGTGTTACATTGCTATGCAATGAAAACATCCAGTGCCTTTTATCGCACTGTATCTCACCGTTATATACAATTTTTTACACATTAGTTTGCATCCATGTTATTGCTTTGGCACAGTGTAAATGAATTTTTTTGTCGCCAACATAGCCCAAAGATTTTCTCAGTCAGTTTGGGAAAGTTGAAGCTGACACCTTTTCAAGTAAAGTGACTCATTGCTTGTACATAATCGTTACAACCCAACACCTTGTTTATGTAAAAATAAAAAGTCATTCAAGCTCAAACGAAACAGCGGTGTGAAGTGATTACTAATGGCGCTTGGATTCATTTGCAAATTCAATCTCTGCCAATAATTTTCCTGTCTTGGTACCTGGAAAATTCATAATCATAAACAAACCATTTGAAGTCTGAATGGAAATCACACATTTTTCAAATATAGCCATATCAATTTCTAGACAAACTGGAGCTCCCTGTCAGTCAAAATGTTGTTAAAGTGATGAAAAGAGAAATAAATTAATGATTAAACCGATTTTTATTTTCTGTGCGGCGCAGTGGGCCCTTAATAATTTTTCATTACATTGTTATTGCAATTACTTTTTTTGACAATTAGCAGGGGATACAAGTTTTTATGTAATCCACAATCCGTTGCACAGTTAAGCTCTTGCATATCCTTGGTATGCACCGTTAAACTTAGATGAGACCAATCTGTTAGAGAGAAGATAATAATCACACATAAATCTCACTGTCAACATAACGCAACGCACCCAACCAATCAGTTCACAAGCAGTGAGTGTCATGTAACCATCCTACAGAAATAGCAACAGCATAGGTGCTCGAGACTGTTTTCTTTGGTGAATTAAGTCATAAAAAAAGAAAAAAAGAAAATCATATTTACTTGAGTACTTTGGACACTGAATCAGTAGGCACCACACAAGGTTACCACTAGTAATTATAATGGCTATATTATAAACATCAATAATCCCAGAGAGGAAGATCTGCACCTTTCTCGTTAAAAAATGATATCAGTTTTCGATAACCATCAATTTAGTATCAGTTAATGGCTTTAAAAGGTGAAATTTTAGCAATTCTGAAATTGGTTTGAACCTTCTCAATTTGATATTAAGACTGCTAATTTGTCTTTCATGCATATTTTTATACTAGATAGGAAATTTCATTTTATACTGTGGACAGGCTTTGTGGCAGGTGCAATTTTTTCGAATTGTGAAGATAATTGCTTAACACAATATTTTGTCCAATATGTCATGTAATTAAATAAATTAACCCTATTTTGCCATCGTCAGGAAGTGATTATAGACTATCTCCTAAAGAAAGCCATTGCTCAAAGGTGAGCAGTGCCATTGTTATTGAAAGAGAAAGTTTGGCAGAAGATTGAGTATGGGGTGACAATTACTTATCAATTACCGGTACCCTTACAATGTACAGAATCATTGTGAAGAGCATGGAAATTATGAATAATGATGATAATAAGCGAAGTGCATGTATTGTGAGTCACATTACGCTGTCAGACGAGGCGAGTGGCTACCATAGCTAGGTGTCTCCTCCTATTCATAGCAATCATCATTAGATGGCCATTTTTGACATGAAAAATAGTTCTCAACACCCCACTCAAACAATATGGTCACTTTACTCAATCATTCTCACTGTGGTAATTACACTATATCAGCGAAATATTGAAGTAGCTCATCATTTTCCTTCCAGCAAATTCTCACTGTCCTCCACAGAGATGGAGAAAATTTCCGCACAGATTTTCCTGCCTCTTCAGCTCCGGATATTAAAATTGTGGGAAAACAAATCAGCACATATCGAAGGCTGCAAAAATAAGCAGATTGACTTGATTTTGGCCCACTTGAGTATATGACTTAAAGCAATTTTCCATCCTTATTTGACCTTTTCCAAACACAGATCTGACAAATGCTACATGACAGGTCATGATTAAATGAGGGGAAATTCGCTCCAAATAGAAATGTCTAATTGTCTCTCATCAAATCAAAAACACCCATAAGCTTTGCGGATGGGAGCAGATCGTGCTTGTTGACATTCTGAGGTAATGCATTGATGCCGATATTGTCAAGATTTGATCCAATTACACATATGTCACGATGATTCTATCTCATCCTTTAGTCTGGCACCGCTGGCAACACAATCAATGGGACTGACCATTTTCCATTTGGGGAAAGCAAAAATTTTAGAAGTAGACCTATAAATGCATATCTTTTTTCTTATCAAAAAGGAATACAAGTACTATACTTTATAGTTAAATAGTACATTAAATCATTTCAAACCCGTAATATAGCATAGACCTACACCGTAAGTGAGTTTTACTTGGTCTAAGATGGAAAACACCTAAAAAAATTGAAGTCTTTAATCTGTAAGCTACTTTAATTCGGGTTTCGTTAGATTGTTATAATGAAATTGGTCAACTCGTCTCTTCCTATTTGCTCTATTTTCACCAGATCACAGACACAAATCAAGAACTTTAGTAGACAACACAGGAGATTTACTTACTGACCTGGCGGGCACACCATATTATGTTTTGCCACCGACAAAATTCTCTCATTCCCACAGGGTGTCCAATCCCAAACCTGGGCGCGGAATTCACCAAGTCCTAATTACTTCTCAAGGAGTTTCTATCACAGGGCTGGAAATTGGTGTAGGGAAGTTGAGAAATAGCTGATGATTAACTGCACATTCCAAGTGGCTCCAATTTAGTGTGTCAAACCCTGGCAAACTTTAAACAAGAGGTCATCGCAGAAGAAGGGAGGGTAAAGTTGGGGGAGGATGAATCAACAATCTACTCCACAATACCAGGTAAACAATGCCACAAACAGTCAAACTCCTCGCAACTTCATAACTAAACATTCATTTTTTAGGGTGTAATTAATCTTGAGCTATCACGCCCTCACTTTTTAAAGCTATTAAACAAAACCATGCAATATCTATGACCAGTACTTTTAAATTTACATCATTTAACATAACCAACATTGTTTGGTACCCGATAATATCCCATGAAGGCAAGGAGTTTACTCCTTGAATTGAAGACTACTACTGGTACCTACTGACAGTCTTGGTGCAGTAAAATCCAAAGCTTCATGTTTGTTCCACATACAGAGGAAATTTCCATTTTAAACCAAAGCAGGGTGCCATCAAGTTCGAAATCAAAACATGTTGTTCTCTGTTTTGAAAAATATTAAAATTAATTACTACTATGTACTACCAAAGTGTTTATGCACTACTCCTACTAAAGCAATAATTGATCTTAGATGATTTGTCTGTGGCCATATCTGAAGCTTACATTATTTTACATCTTCGTAAGTGAGAAATGTCAACAACAAACCAATTCATAACCAACCACATCACAGCAAGAAAATATGATCATTCGATATCACAAGCCACCAAAATGGTCAGCTCGTGGCCAGAATTATTCTGAAATAACTTGCTGATTCAGACCTCAGGGTAAATATTCAATTTATAGCACTCTATATTCACTACCGGTATCGTGACTCAATCAAATCTCACCAGCTAGCAACAAGCGGGTAGTAATTCCTGTTCACATTCACTGGTGGTCAGAAGTTTCTTCAAGAATTAGATCACGTAAACACATATAAATCAGCATGTTTGAAGTTACACCATACAACAATTTTCTGTTTCCTCGAATGTTTTTCTACACTTCACTAATTTATTTATGATCACCGCAGTCATAGTAGTAACATTTTTTACCCAATGTATTATAGTCCAGCCAACATAACGTGCAAAATCAAGGATGGACAATTAAGTAAAGGTGTGATGCCTCTAAAAAGCAAAAAACAATATTTTATACAGGGAAATATGAAGCTCGAAAATTGAAGTTCCTGCTAAATAAATTATTTGTTTAATTCTATGTTAGATCCTATATTCTGATGACCCCCTTCAATTTTTGCCATAATAGCACTATTTATGTTTTCTGTTGGTTACAGCCAAGAAAACTTATCAAGCAGTGCAAGTCAGCAGTCATTGTCGAGACAGCCTCATCGTAACCGATCAGAGCAACAAGCCCAGTGCATATTTTATTATACTGATAAATTTTATTGGCATTACAATTAGGATTGAAGCCTCTCCTCTGATGGGAATGGTTATCGATATGGCCTAATTACAAGTCAACACAATAACAATTCACTTTTAGGATACCATTAGCCACTTAGAGGAGTAACTTCACAAGAAATTTAATGATTTATCAAACCTAAAATCTGATTTAAACACTGATTTTCAGTAGCTTTGCCTTGTGATCAACTAATGAACACCAATAAAACTATTGTAGGTTACACAAGTGTTTGGGGGTATATTACACTTGTTCTCCAGCTTTGAGAAGCAATGTTTAGGTTTGTAATGGTCAAAAGTCTTATGATTCTCGGCTGATTTGCTGATATTACACACACAGACAGGTTCACTGGCTCCATGTTACATCCCTCAAACAGATAAGTGATAAATTGCGTACATACAAGTTGCTAAATTGTCCCACCACCCAGATAACTTTATGTAAATCTGCCAGCATATAACATTGAGTTTCATCAGCAGCTGATATTATCTGAATCCTATTTCAATCATGTGTGTATGTGAAGTGAACCCTGGTAACAAATTCTGTCTGCCCAGCACCAAGACTGGAAGTAAATAGATTAACATTTTATCACATTTTTACCATTTTTAGTTAACAAATTAAAGGTGGGCGGGTTTGTAAAAAAGAGTCAATTTTATAAGCCAATTTGGTGCAGGGTAAACAAATTAAATGGAAAATCTGTGAAATTTATTTTAATTAATAAGATAGTGTCAGTATTACTGTTTGGTAAGGAGATTTTTCCAGTTCCCACGCCAGATTTTTACCGCATTTAAGATCAGCCCAATGATGACAGAGGCATACTGATGTGAGTTCATTGGGTCAAAAGCAAATTGCATACAGTTTGTTATTGAACACCAGAGACCAAACAGTCAGTGCCCCTTATTTCTTACTCAAGTATTTAGTAATTGACCAGGTTAGTTGAGTCCGATGCACGTCATAACATTTAGGGAACATCCCAGATTTGAGAAGAGGTAATTCTATTATATCAGCTAAGCTGTATGTGAGGATAAACACCATGCTTTGATGCTGCAGCTTGTTCTATTAAATAAAATCTGTGATAACAAGCACACAAATTAATGATTAAGGTGCCAGGGTTTTAATAAACTTGTTTTACACTGTATGTGTTGTTTACACAGAAGGTGGTCAGAGCGGAGACTTAAAGCCTACACTTTGAGTGATATATTAGAGTTACTCTCATACTTTTCTAGCCTTGATCCACTTGAAAACAGTTAGCATCAGGAGTTGTGTCTGTTGCGATAATTTGTGTGACCTCTGAACGTCTTGTTTTCAGACTCATCGCTGGTTATTGTACAATAATTAAGCAAACAACGATTCTCACTATTTGGGTATTTAATGCTCTTATTTCACTGCTTTCAAACTATGTACAATCACATCTTTCAACAACAGATGTTGGTTCCTATCTTTTTTTTAAAATTTTCTTTTTCTCATATCCTGCATTCTTTTAAATAATTTATTAGAACCATTCCGGTAGGAGTTTGCTCCTTTTTCAATGTTTTCTATCAAAATCACGATCCACATCCGACCAGAAGCTCATGTAATCTAAGTTAGTGCGGTTAATCACCTCGCTAGCATAATGCAATGTGTTAATTGGTGTAAACTGCCACCCATCTGTGCAACTTTCCCCATCTCAGGCAGGCACTATAGCCACTGCCGCTCACACTCTATATCATGACATTTCCTGATAAATACGTCACACATTTTCAACAGCGATTACCCCATAAAAAGAGTGTGAATTGGTTGATAATTTGTTGTGGTTTTGCGAGAAAGTTCTTATTTTAATAAAAATGCGAGAATTAACGTCACAAAACTGTTGACCAAGTGGGAATCTCACATATGAAACGGCTCCTGGCTCCTTGGCACAATTATGTACACACATAATGTTTGAATCTTCAATTCCTTGTTTATATCAGCCGTGTTAATCATCTGACAATGAACTGACAGCTTACTCGACAAAAGTATTTACATCAGAATAAAAAAACTGTCACATAGCAATTATCAGAACGCCTTGAATGGTACCATGAGTTACCACACGTAATAGATTATTTTGTATCTTATTCAGGGTGTCCTAGAACAGTATGAAATTTTACTGACAGTCCTCAAAGCATTCCCCCATTTACACAGTACCAGCCATAAATTTCAGTAAAAACAATGTGTAAAAACAGTGAATTGATAATGATTTCCCTTGCCTGAGCGATGTGACCATTTGCTGCGTCATCATTAAATGTTTCCCAGATATCGTTCCACCATTGCAAATTTAAAAATATCAATACT
>ERZ1740056.110-NODE-110-length-11751-cov-6.592767_pt1 | contig 11751 bp, 5 predicted proteins | sample MGYA00581746_ERZ1740056 | MGnify/ENA primary metagenome ERZ1740056 (study PRJEB43018, sample SAMN04849745) | marine metagenome | isolation source: floating plastic debris | place: Pacific Ocean | collected 2008-09-01 | study: EMG produced TPA metagenomics assembly...
TTCCATTTCTATTGAGCTTTTATCATAATGGCTCGCAGCCTGAAACATTTTGATATCCTGTTAAATAGAGTATCAAAACGGCCCTCTTCTATCTTTAGGGTTTCTATGCAAAGAAGGTAACTTTATCAGACAGAATGTTCTCCCTTTGGCTCCCTGCACTAGGGCCTGACAATAATATTTCACGCAATAAATCATGCAATTGACAACTTTCTTGTTTTAATTGAACATGTTCATGTAGGTAAGGGAAGGTAAGGATCAACAAGGACTTCATAAAATTCCAGGTCTTTCCTAAAAGACTTCACACTTATCTCCTCTTGGTTTAGAAATAGACAACTCCAAAACTAAACAAAACTGTTGTCATTTTAAATAGTATGTCAAATCAGCAGCAAAAGTATCACTAATAGCAAGGCTATTTGAGTTGAGACACTGCTTACTATACCTATACTGATCAGAATTTGTTATTTGTCGCATCTGAGATCCTGGCCCCCTACCCACAATTGAGATAATTGCTTTTCTGTTCCATCACTATGTTTTGGTGCGACAGATATTAGGGTGGTTATCAAAAGAAGGTCTAAAGATTATCATTCTAATGGAACACTTATGGCAGATCAAAAATAAGCATTACCTGCAATCTTTTGCAACCTTGGATATCTATGTTGCGTCACAGACTCCATTTCAGGAGAGAAATGATAACTTTCTACTTTGACAGACGGTCAGAAAACTTGCAATAAAAATACTACCAGGGCAGCAGAAAAAGTATCTGAACTTTGTATAGTATTTCCAAGACATATAGCAGGTGTGTGAATTTAGTTTTAATTACAGAAACAGTCAGGGGACCGAACTGGAGCAAACCTATTGAAGCGTAATTTTGTCACACTTTTGCATGTATCCGTCCCATTGTGTAATACACTGTGAAGACTTTTGACGAGGGTTGTCTGTTTACATTCAATAAACAATGACATCTTTCAAAAAGTATAAGGGGGCTTTTCCCCAGCTGGGGGACCTAACATTTCAAACTAAGTTCCAACCTAAATTTCTTTCATTTTAGAAATCTTGCGATCTTTTTCCTGTCCCAAAATCAATTCCTGATTTCTGAAAATACATAAAATTGCCCTTTTCTTCCAACTTGACGAATTTTCTTCCAGTTGTTTTGCAATAATTAGAATAAACAACGTAAAAATGTAGACAATCGATGTATAGATACTTTCAAAGGCTCTTTTTGAATTTAAATTTGATTCAAGCAATTTTTTTGCTAAAAAGGCCAAGTTAGGGAGGGCAACTTCAAATGCTACTCTATGATGCGGGCGTTATGTATGAAACAACTAGAAAATTGTGATGAATTTCAGGTCTTCTTTGCAATTGATTTCGACAATCTTCTAATTTTCCAAATGGTTGTCATGTTTTACAACAAATGATGTGTTTCATAAAAAGATATGGTGTCATTTCAGCATTTCTGATGAGGTACTCAGTGATAGGAGCGGACTCACGGGTGGATAAATATGCAAGGGTTTGTGGTCGGGTCAGCAAAGGAATACCAGAGAGAAGTTAATGTGGTTCCTTGAACCAATTAAGGCCAGATATTCTAAATATTATGTGGTTTTTATTCTCATCATTCTTCAAACATGACCAATATTTCTTGAGGGCCTACACAAGGCAGCATTTTCTTGTGAAATGACCTTATCTGTTTTTACAACTTGCCCAGAGACTTGTGGTAATGTGTTAGCTAGCGAGGCCGACTTCATCTAAGACTAGGATTTGAGGGCAGTCAACCCAACCATTTAAATACCTTAATGTGAGATACAATATACTCATACATGTGTACTTCTATCATTACCATTAAATTTGCTTCAGTTTGGAGATATTGCAGATTTCAAGTCACTCCATTCTCTTTTTTTTGCTGCATCAAGCACAAAATTGATGCTGCAGGCTTTGGCCTGCTATGTAAGGTTAGGCTATCTCCAATTTGATAATAATTAGTGTATTCAAGGCTTTCTCCGCCTGTCTCAATGGATGAGGCAAGGCCACTTTGACCCGATTTATTCTGAAAATATCAGTTTGCTATAAGCGTTCTATACAGATATGGCTCCATTGACAGAGGGGAGGGGGCTTAGAGCTCTGGGAAAATATCTACTGGGCTGGAAAATACACAAATTAATCAAAATCAAACACGGCTCTATTGCCTTTGTTGCTACAAGCGTATGCGTACGGAAAGGAAATCCAAATAATACAAAGGTTTTATGCCTAATTTCCTTCTAGATGAGATACCTGAGGTCTGAATGATAAATGGGCACGCGTGTGAAGGAGCGTCTAATTCAACCCATTAAAACTCTAACCATCATTACGTAGGACTGTTTGACACATCCTTCACATGCAGTTACTTTATAATGAATTTATGATCGGGTGATTTATTAATGGTTGGGCCTTGGTGTCGCCTATTCAGTCTTTGTGCTGTGTTCGTAGAGTGAAGACACATACCTGTCTATCTTACTGGGTCTGATTGCTCCTGTGAATTCATTCACAAAGCAGCAGTCCAACAGAGGTTCTTTTTTGCACTCCATCGTTTACTTGACAGGTCTAACATCAAAACTACGTACAGACTTCAAAAAATTGCAATTTCATTTGTGGTAAAAAATCTAAGAGATTATTCAGCCTAGAACATTTATCATCTAGGTTTGATGCAACATTTGAAGACGTTGAGATTAAATCCCAATTGAAATCTGACCACAAGCTGGTGATAATCTGGTAATCTCTCCTTGACATCAGAGCATACAGACCTCTCTCTCTCTCTCTCTGTCTCTCTCTCTAGTCGTGCTTCGTATAGACTTCAGCCTCCTGTAGTTGAAGCTCGCCGCGCAGTGATGATGTCTGTCTGTGGAGTAAGGTTGTACTCTGGAGCTCAGTTACTGACATTACTGCTGATAATCTGCTGCTGCAAGGTGAGTCTTCATCACATGCGGTAAAATTGTTGTGGCCAAAAGATGGTCTCTTGCTGTGGCTTTAAGATGTCAAAGACGAGCGCAAAACCAGTGGTGAAAGCTAGGCAAGCCTTCATTATTCCATCAACTCGTAATACAATTTCACATGTAGCGTTTAGTTTTATTTAGGGTGTTGCCAACTACAGTGCTCTTGTTAGGTCTGGTATCAATTTTCAAAATCAGTTTATTGATTCTACAATCTGCATAGAGTTCGGGAGTTATTCCCTATTACTTTCCACCCTAATTTTTGCATTAATTAAGATATTACTCTCCCCATACATCCTCTCATTTATGTGGTATGGGGCACATCGTATTGTGATCAAATAAGTCATATATGGCCGGATGGATCCATTTTGGACATATCACAGGGGCCGCAAGGTTATCCCTGCAGTCACTTACAATAATACCTTGTCATAATTGCATATTCACCAGCAGCAGATGCGTATATTCATTGCAATTGTTTTATAACAACACTCCAAGATCCTGCAAGTCGTTTCGCTATAATTCAATTATTTTGACATTAATTACAATCATTATTTATTGAAATTACCAAATAAAACAAATAGTTGGCTACAATCCACAATTATAGCCATTCTGAATAACTTTTGCCATAAATAATAATATCCTCCAGTGTTGAAATAAAATTAGGTGTTGGCCATGAGGAAATCAAAGTGCTTTACAAATCCAGCTAGAGCGACAAAATTCACAATATTTGATGGAGATAATGCACTATCTATGGTCTAAGTGAATGCAAAGATCTCAATCCTCATATGCAATATGTAACATGTTTTTTGCCTCCAGTCAACACATACCATAAGCCTTGAAATTGACTTGAGTTTCTTGGCATCACAACAGGTAATTTACCCAGCATTGTTCAGTTGTTTGGAAACTTGCTGCTGTTCTCAATATATAACACAAAGGATAGCAAAAGTTGCCGCAAATGAACTGAATGAGAGTTCCTTCCTGGGGGAGGTTTTGTCCAGTAAACATGGGTTTTAGGGATAGGCTGAAAGGGGACCTGTGCTTCAAGGGTGCAACTACAGTTCCACCTCCTATAAACTAACTTATTATAACAAAACAAAACAGTTTGGCAACAAGGAATGGTATGGATGAGCAGAACTGCACTCTGTCACCCTGTCACCAACCTAATGCTAGCTAATTTCCTTGAAAACTATTAATGTTGACTTCACCGGCAGTTGTAAAAATGTCATCTATAATGATGTCCCAAACTGATATATAGTCTCCTCATTTCTCTCTATTGAGCAAGTTTCTTCATTTTAATTGTTGTGTGTAATATAATTTTTTAAAATGCCTATTAAAGCTGATTGTCCATGAAAGATAATTTATTGCACTGCACTAATGTTTCCTATATCTGCCTGTATATGGCAAAGATATAGTGTCTTCAAACCAAACCTCTCGTTCAAACCACCTGTTTCAAATTAATAAATATCCTTGACGAGTTTTCAGTGCTGTTCCAAGGTTTTTTTAACTGAAAGGCGGGGTACCGCTGTTGTACTGCAGCACCGACATAACCAGTGTGCCATTTCTATGGGTACAAAATTACAATTAACCAATGACGATATCTGATATAAAATAAGGAGTGGAGATTTGACGGACCCAATGAACAATGTAGGATATTCTTGCAAGTGTTTTTTCACTTTAAATGTAATGTAAATTGGTCAGCAGGCTCAGAGCCTGGGATAAATAATTCTTTTACTATTTCACAGTCAGCATGGGCGAGTGATACATCAGAGGTTGTTAAGTTGTCACCAGTACAAGTGAAGACGATTCTACAGAATGGCTCCTACTTTACCACCGAACAGGTAAGCATACGTGTAACCCATCGCCATAACCAGAACAAAAGGGTCTGAATCCTCCATCGTATGATTTCATACGTCTATACCTCATATGTCTGTCTATAAATTACAAATGCTTCCACCTACGTTTTACCGTGTATTCTTCAATAAGATTGGACTTGTAGTTCAGGACTTTTTTGGTGTCTAACTGTAGCCGCCTCTGCTTACTTGCAGGTCTTGCAACTGTTATTGCAAAGGCATTTTGTATTATCCTCATTTAATAATATCCCCATTTTATATCATACAATATTTAAGGGAGATGGAGACACGGCTCAAAACTAAAATTAATTGGTGAGGGGCAGCGCACCCAACAAATGACATTCATGCATTTGAGAGTTCCTGGTGACTTATGCATGTGCAGGTGTTAAATAATAGATAACTAGACGATGATAGAAACTCATTGGGCCCCGACCTCCTTAATCATCGTCCTCCACCTGAGATTGCTTGTATATACTGTAATGGAGGCGTGTGAAAAATTCAGTTATTCCATCTTATCTCTGGCATCTGAGGTCGCAAAATAAACACTCTTTTCATTATCAATAGTCCAAACACTGTCTAATATTCCACAAAAATCATTAGGCCTAATGTATCAACATACGTGAAAAAAAGTAATTGGCTGTTTTTGACTGTGATCAATGCAAATTAATGAGCATTTTTGACTGAGCTTTGTTTCCTCAAAGCTAGATCAAGTTTGATCCATTTTTCCTACATCACTATACATCAACCAATGTTCGACCGATGCATTGCGAGGTATAATAAGCTGGAATAGTGACTCAGCGGCAGGGTTAATAGTGTTATCAGATTAGTGAGATTTTCAGATTATCTGCTATTGTCCTGGTAATATGGAGGTCACCCAACTCTGGAGCCATATGGCGACAAGTTTGTATCAAAGTACTCTCCTTTGGTACACCATCCCCTATTGCGATTACAAAAACTAAACTTCAGAAGGTTGTACTGTATGATGGTAACCTAACTTACCACACTGTACCTAAACTGTTTGCAACAGTAGTCCTGACTCACACCTCGATTTCATAATATTGTGTCATCCAGCTGTTTGAGAACTTAGATTAGTTGATCCAGTTTGCACCAGATAAAAAATTAAGGTTTGTCACATGAAAACTCCTTTCATTGTGATTCCAAAGATTTGTTTTGAAAGATGTGAGAAAAGGCTTTCACGGTTCTCACAGATTTTGTTATATTGCCTATATAGTTTAGGATTTCAACGCAAATATACCATGCATGTGTCCATTGGCTTATACTTTGTCAAGCTGCAAAATAGGATACAGATAGATATCCGTCGTTGTGATGCGATTTAGGAGTGCATCACCTGTCGCTTTGTGTCAAGCGCAGTACCATCCAGTGCATTGTCGGAGATACTTTTTATGCAGCGCCTGACCCTTGTCAATTCAAAATGGCAGCCAAAATATTTGAATTTTTGGTATCTAAAATTATTTACGAACCAATTGAGATAGGGAATATCTGATTTACCATCCACTGGTTTTCTAAGATGTTATGGATATGGCATTTAATGAGGTTCAGTCCCTCCTTCCCTGATTAGTTTTAAAATGAGATATTTGTGTGGAGATAACAGATTACTCTCCAAATCTTTGGCCTGCACAGCAAGTCAAGGTGTGGCCAGACTCATGATCCTGATTAGTGGATAGCGGTGAGCTAGCCTAAAGGAATCCACTCAGGCAGAGGGGCTGCTATTGTGAAATCCAAGAAATTATTTTTCAGTTCAAAATACTTAATAACTGCCTAAAGCTAATCATGTGCACAAATCTGTTAAATTGCTCAAATTAGAATTCTGAATTCCTTTGAAGGGAGTTAATTACAGGGATTAATTTTAGAATTTTTTATATTATTTTTATGGTGTTAATACTTTGCAGGAATGACAGTTTTATTTTTGCATGACTCATTTGCTGGCATAAGAGACTATAGCCAGGGATATTAGTAGGTATGATCTCGCAGAGTATTGCACACATCGCACTGCTGGGGACAAATATAAAAGGATTTTTTAGCCTTTCATTCAAAATTATAGAAATGCAGGATATGATGGCAGCATACCAGTCTTAGAGTAACAAATAGAACTGCTACAAACAAATATAGCAAATTTGTGGCTTGTTTTCATTTAGTTTCAAATGTTTCAAAATATGTAGGCCTACAAGGTTTTATGGAAAACGATGACTGATTTTAACTTTGGGGATTGTTGAAGAAGTTGAAAATGGCATGATGTGTAGGTGGCCCTCAGCATCTCGGACATGTGATGTGCAGCAATTATTATTTCTTACCAAGCTAATCTGATTTTCTCGCATATCATGCAGAAAATCTTGGGATTATATCGCTTTCTCCCCTAGCATATACGACTGCAATGTTTCCTATCATTTTTTTTTGTTGGCACTTTACCACATGATTTGTGGATTTACTCTTAGATTTGGCAGCGTTTGTTCATGATTTTAACTTTCACATCCCTCCCCATTCATAAAGTTGATCATCATAAAAGCAAACACTAATGACACCGATCGCATTTTGATAATGAATGCAATGAAACATTGAGCGAGTGCCAGCCTCAATGCAGTAGGAGATCGTAATCCTCAAAAGAATCATTGTTGATTTGTGTTACATGCACTGATGAATAAATTATTCCATCCTAATGACCCACTAATTCTGTCAGAAATGACAATTGCCATCGCAATGCCAACTTCTAACCGGACACAGTGCGTCAATAATCAACTGAAATTTGGTGAATCTGACACTCTCTGTTGAGTCATTTGGCTGTCCGTTACTCATCAACTCTCTGGGTACAGCCACACCTATTTGACACTTACCGCAGGTAACCTCATGCCAAGTTGTCACCTAACAGAAAGCTAAATAAATTTTGCCCCAAATAATAAATCATATTCACAGGTACATGGAGCTTGGCTGGGGGGGATCTATAGCTTCATAGACCATATGTGATGTGGCCCTGCGCTTTGCTGTCATGGAGCATTGTGGTCAGCTTATGTGCTGGTGTTATTTAGTATACGTGTAATCTGTTCAGAGCTATCCCAGCTTGACATACTTATCCTAGATCACATGACCCAAATATGGATCACATCTAAAGCTTACATACAGATTTCTGTTTTTTCATCTAGGATTTACCGATTTATGACAATAATTTTTTTCAGGTGATAATGAAATTGCTAATAAATGGTGTTCTCTGATACCAACATTCTATAGACACAGCAGGGATTAAAAAAACTTTGAAGAACAAATTGTTATTACCTTTCTTCATACTTGACTAGATTAATTATCCTTTTTTCTTCCCAATGGCCTCGTTGAAGTCACAGGCACTTTCTATAGATCATAATGACAAAGCTGCTCTGTAGTGTGGTGCATGTATGTCAGCTCTGACGTAATTGCCCTTGAAACCATTGAGTTATAGTCGGTGTATGTCTAGGACCTTATCATGAGTGTACATTTGGAATGTTCGCCGCTGCATTTCAGACTGAAGCCAAAACAAACCAAATTAACGTGGGAAAGTTTTAAGAAGGCGAATTCAACCTGCAGCGTCATGTCACCAAACTGCAAAGTCCTCCAAATTTGTTTTTAATCATTTTATTGGCAAGTTTCACACCACACAGGGGTTCTATGAGTAACTTTCTTATGGTTGAGTCAAGTGCCATTAATGATCCCATGGAAACTTCATTTGTGGTTCCTGTTGTTAGAGATTTTGATCTTTATTGGGGGTTTTTGCGTCTTTAATGGTAAGCGAATTACGGACATTGACAATCATTTTAGTTTGAAGGAGATACTGGTTTTTTACTGCCATTGAAACGGAACTGCAGTACAAACTTTTCTCTACAGTTAGTTAATCGTGACAGGTTCAACTCTACAATGTTAAGTACCAACCAGAATGATTCAACAGCTCATATAAATGTTTTTGACAGCAGACCGCCAGCCCAACTTTCTCTATAGATTGTTTGACACAGATAGATTTTGTTTCGCTCCTTACAAACTGTGTTTGTCATACAACTAAATATTATCTAATTTGGGGAGAGGGCAAAATAATGGCATCTTTTGTGTTCTTGGCGAGCATTAGATAAATGCAAAGCCGCACAGAGTTATAGCTTTGATCTGCATTACCTGCTCAAAGAATGGCAGAAAAAATATTTTGGTCAATTCGGTATCGCGTAAAGGACTAATAATACACCAGTTGACACTGCGCATTTTCCAAAGTTTCAGACTCTCTACACTCAATGTTTGCAGGATCAATCCAAGATTCAGAGGTACAACTTCACACCCGCTAATTCACGAGTTCCGCCTGACGCGACATTCGGTCAGCAGATGCAGAATGATGAATCTTCTGCAGGAGTAGCCTCTGGTGTCACTTATACAGAGGGAGATATCATGAATGACGGTGTCGATCAGGTTAGTGTACGGATGGTGGGCTCTCTGTCAGAGTGGGTGTGGACATAGAAATGTCCTCGCAATTACTTTTCACCAGATCACTCGCTACACGCTCAATTATTGATGAGGCAATGGTCGACTCTGCGCTGCGTCTTTTGGATTAATCCCAATAGTGTGCTTGAGTTTCTCACATGGAAATGTAATCCATGGGTGCTGCAAAGTTCTGGGTCTCATTGTGAGAAATATAAACAATGCAAATATTTGTTATTTTTGTGGCAACTTCACGATGGTACAGAGAGACTCATGTCCTGGTATGGATCTGCCAAATGGCTTTATAGAGACTCGAAAAGTAGCAAGATGAAAATAGCAAACAGCGGGCCTTTGGCGCTCTATGTGTCTGAAAACTGTCAAAATTATATCAGCACAGGTAATTTGTGTTACCGCTAATCCCACAAATGTCCAACGTTTCAATGATTTAGTGTGTCAACTTAATTATGATTGCAGTGAAAACAACGACTGGTCCACTGGCCTCCCCAATCTCAGTTCACAGGAATTCAAGATTCTACAATTCTGTCCCTAGTGATACACCTATCTCACATGTACTTGAAATTTTTGGCAAGATTTTTGAACAAATAGCACAATATAGGTTTTCAAGAATCCTTCAAAGACTGAGCAGATCAAGAGGATATTATATTGAGCTACAAAATTTTATATTTTCACACATCAAACTGTGCAGCAAAGACTACACATATATTTCTGTGAAGAAGAGGTATCCATGACCATAAAAATATAAATATCCCAAAATACAAGATGCCGCAGCTGACACACAAAACAACAATGAGGGCATCAATCAGGATTATAAAACCAATTGATCAAGCCAATCGATTTATTTCAATGTTTAATTTATTTACCACGTAAATCAATTTACTTTGAATAAGTTATTTAGACAGGTTGAAGAAGGATCGGAAGACAGTTTCAATAGGTTTTCTCCCGCAACTTCTCGCATGTTTGGGTTCAGTTCTGGCATCAACTTGGTTCCTTTGCGAGGCAAATTGCATTCTGGTAAGAAATGAGTATGATCTATGGCCTCCAGGTTCCAGTATTTGGCAACATGATATGTAATAGATAGAGTTATATCACAATAATAGAGAGTGCGAGCAATTTTACTATGAAACATTACATGGTTTCATTTTGGAAGCTAAACCAAACAAAGTTTGATTTACCCTAGACGCATTAATTTTAGCTAGTAAAAATTTTCACACGTTTAAGTTTATCAGGTATATCAGCTATTTTTATTTTAGCTACTTTGGCTTCCCTCCATAATAACATATATAAAAATGGAATGAAATTAGCTACTTTTAAAATTAGCTACCTATGCTAGCGAAAATGGCCAAAATTAGTGCTGATGAATACCTTTTGTGTGTAGGGTATTCCAAATTGTCTCATTAAGACAGCTCCTTGATTTTGATCAGTTTGTTTAGCTACTTGCCCATCAGGAAATTCTACCAGGTCATGTCCTGCCATCACTACAAGGCATAAAAATGCTATGACAAAATGCAATAAACATACAGACATGAGTTCTCAGTAAAACCTCAAAGTATCATAGACATTGGAGCCACTTTCATTCTAACATAGGCATGTAACATTATTATATGCCTACGCGTTCTAATTAAATGATGGGAACTCAAACTGGCTGGGAATCCTAATCTCTTCGAGGATTCGTGTACATAACAATGCTACTATAACCTTAGACTGAACTATCAGGGGGCGTGTCAGAATATTTTGTTAGAACCAATCGATTGCTCAGTCCAACATTGCCTACTTGTTTATTCTTTTTATGGAGGGGCCATTGTCTAAATAGATGACTTTTGTAAAAGTCAGCATTAATTTTAACTTTCTTTTAAACAGCAAAATAGTGAGCCTCCGTCAGGCAGTGGTAATGGTGGTCGCAGAAAGAGGAAGATATTTGGAGACAGATGGCCTCGTGGTATCATTCCATGGGAGATAAACCCTAATTTCCCTAAATACACAGGTAAGCAATACTCAGCAAGGTTACATTATCCACTAGGATGGATGGATCAGACCACGTCCCCTATCATATCCATTGTTATAATATGATCTCATAATATCTGTGCGGCAGGCTTGGGCTGCAATATCAGACTAGATCCAGGGATAATCTCTTTTCGATTAGATATCGAGTTTATGACAGCTTTTTTCTCTGCAATATATAGTTTTATGGGAATTTAATTGCTATCTTATCCAGCATTACTGACTTTTCATTTTACCAACACCCTGTGTTGTGTGTTAACTATAGTAACTACACCAGTTATCAAAGACTCTGCAACTAGTAAAAGACGGCCAGGGCAAGAGAGTCTCTGGAAATCTCTGCAGGAGTAATTAAACAACATAAGCCTCTACACTAACTAAAGTAAAAGACACTTTGTTGTTACCCAAATATAATGTTGCTTTGGTTTCCACAGTTGACCAGATGTCGAAGATTACAGAGGCCATGAACTGGTGGCAGGAACACA
>ERZ1740056.111-NODE-111-length-11749-cov-8.206260_pt1 | contig 11749 bp, 16 predicted proteins | sample MGYA00581746_ERZ1740056 | MGnify/ENA primary metagenome ERZ1740056 (study PRJEB43018, sample SAMN04849745) | marine metagenome | isolation source: floating plastic debris | place: Pacific Ocean | collected 2008-09-01 | study: EMG produced TPA metagenomics assembly...
CCTCATGTTTGCTGATGATGCTGTCATCTACAACACATATGACAACCACCTAGGAGTCACTTATACTCCTAGCAACCACATACAACATCACGCCAAATTGCCTTAATTGTTTCGTGGCTGCTTTCACTGAGATGCACATGTGAAACTGGTTTGGGTTTGACCATGTGTTTAAGCCTGTGTGAATCTATCAAATGATCATCTTGATATTCCTTCAAGTACTTATTGCAATACACATATTCCTAAAATGGAATGATAAAGGGGAGGCTGTCTTGCTCATACATTTGCCTGAAATTGTAAATGAAATTCCCTTCCGTCTTCAATCAAGCACATTCAGGACTGTTCAGCTGTTTTGATAACTAATATAATATAATATCGTGCTTCATAGATATTATTTCATAGTGTAGTAGCCCTGCCACAAGTAGGCCGACTTGTATGTGTGTCATTATAGTTTTCAATTTTTTAGGTACATGGATAAATTCAGAGCAGGAGCGAGCGGCAAAAGGCCATTAAAAAAAGGTAGGTATTGTTCATCTAATTGGCTGCACTGCTTCATACTGTCATTCATGTACCGTAAGTCCCCGAACAGAAGCCACACAGCTTATGTTTGAGTGAGGCTTATTTTTGTCTGGAAAAAAGGTTCATTGGATAAGGCGCTCTCACATTTAAGCCACCCTTGTTTAAAAGCCATGGCTTGTAAATGAATATAGGTAGGCAGATGCTGTATTTCATATATAAGCCTTTCATTTGGAAAACATTTTCTGAATGGAAGCCATGGCTTATAAACCCACTCTACAAGCCGCGCTCTAATATAAGCCGTACTTGTATATTCACTGTCTTTGTGTTGTAGATTGCAGAAGGGTAGGCAATAAATTTGGAGCATTTGAAACAAATTATTTGACTTCATAAACTTTTGTTTTTTTTTTATTTCAGGCCATGCAACTCCTTTCGACTTAATACCTCTTGGTGAGTACGTTTTAGGAATGTTTCCTTGATGCTCGGTACAAGTAAGATCAGTGTTTAAATTTATGAGTGACATGTGAAGTTTTGTGTAAACTTGCAATCATTCTTCACTTTTTTGCTGCCTCTTGATTGATTGATATTTATTCTTAGTATTAAAAGGGTTCAAACTTTTGGGACATGTTTCTGCCAATCAATGTACAATTGCCTTCAAATGATATTGCACCTATTTTCGTTGGTTATAGCCAACCCTGTGGTCGAGTGATTTTGTGAAAGATGTTTGGAGTGTTTGGCTGGAAACCATCAAAAAAGCTTCCACAGCTGTTGCAGTTGCTTGAGAGAGGCAGTAGTTTTTGACGTTGTCCAAAACACTATGCATGACTATCACCTTCCAGTGGGGACTGCATAACCAGCACCCTTACAGCTGTGTGGAAAACAGCCTATATTCAATACAAGAAAGACCTTGAAACAGAATGAGTTATGAGCATGTGCGAACTGAGGCGAAATCATTGGCTGCACTGGCAGCCCTAAGAAAATTTGATCAGTTTGTATCTCTGCTTCTGATTGTTTACTACGAATTTTGTTATGTGTCTTGTATGGCAGATGGTATATGATTGAAAACATTATAAAGGCAGCTCCCAAAAATTTGAGAGTTCGCCTCATCGCGACAACTCCGAATGGAATGCTTTGATTCCAAGCACAAATCATAAGATTACTGTGCCTTGATGATTTTTACAGGAGCTAAAGCACGAGAGGGCGAAACAAGCGGACACAAACTGGTTGCGGCTGCCTCCAAAACAGAAACAGGTTCTCATCATGCCGGTACCAGTCTCCTTGTCAAACGTCCTAAATACAGCTCATCGCTACATCCGGATAAATCCCAAGTCAAATATGATGAGGTGGCAATTGATTGTGAGTATTTGATACTCCAGTTCTTACCATTCAAGGATGGAAACGCAGTATCAGAATATCATGACAGCGCTGGTAGTAATGTTGTAGGGGTTAAAACAATCATTTTCAATTATTGGTTAGGAGTACTACTTGGGCGGCTCTAGTTACATGGGGTTGAGAAACTGAACAATTTTGATGATCTACATGTACATCTACAACTTCACTATAGTCATGATACAGGTCAGAAACAAAGAAAGTTATGTACCACTTGTCCTTAGTCCTTGTTTCAAAGTCACTAACAGCTGAAATATAATGTGTGTGATATTAGGAGATGTAATATGAGAGAGAATCTGACATCAGCTAATACTTATCACAAAATAATTCAACTTTTAGGCATCACCTTTTCGGTCATCCGTTCCATGAAACATACTAGTATGCACAATGACATCCTGCTACTGTAGATGGAATGCGTTTTTGCTTATGGTGCCTACTCAAAAATGGTCAACTTTATTCTCACTGTCGGTTTCATATTTTAATGGGTCAGGGCTCAAGTTTAGAACGTAAATCTGTTAGAATGATAATATTAATTCATTTTGCACCTATTTTATCTTGACAACCACAAGCCAAGAGCATGCAGAGTTGTTATGTAAATTTGGTGGTAGTAGTGACTCGAGCTATTATTGTGTTGTTGTATAGGTCAACCGTCAGAATTGTATGATAAGATTCAGAGTGAATCTGAGGATACAGATATGACAGATAAGTTGTTATGTGGAGCCATAAAACACCTGAGAACACACAGAGCAAAACCTAACCCTCAGATTGTTCTGTCGCTGATCACTCTGGTCAAACAGAGTCCTCAACTTTATACAACAGATACTATCACTGGGGTCAGTTTTACCCATAGACTTAGACACTATAAGTCTATGTTTTTTCCTAATACTGTATTATCATCGGCTGGGACCTTTGTTGCCCAATATCCACACACACCTTTACTAGAAAATCAGTGAGCAGGGCAACTCGGAAAATCTGCAGTTAGGCGGAGGAATGACAATAGCCAAGTAAAAGCATTTCTGATGTGTGAGATGTGTTACCAACTTGGCAAAGCCATTGTAATTCGGTTTTAGGCAAGCTTGGTGCTCTAGCCAACTGATTGAATCACAAACTTGAAGATGTTGCGTGCTTGGTGTGGAAGTAATTGTCTTATCATTGTTGTACAGTTGTTTTATCTGCAGGCGCTGTGTAACATGCTGAAGAGAGACGTATCTGTTAACTTTAAGGCCAAAGGAAATCCAACGGTCACAGTTCTGACATGCAATCTTCTGTATGCTAGCTACGCAGAGGAGGAACACTGGCCTCAGCAGTTTATAGAGGTGAGCCCTTGTCGTGAAGACCTTGGCGTCTTACTTAACGTGATGAGGAGAGATAATCACCCAATCTGTCTGTAATATGTATGAATCAACAGTCTAACCATAGGCTGTACATGTGTATAATTAATAAATTGGTACTTATATGTACGCTGTGTAAGGCCCACGCATGCACTGACCACTGCACAGCTACAGCAATCAAACACATATGAAGATGCAGCACCAGTATACTCTCATTCTGATGATCAAGTCTTAAGCATATTTCACTCACTATCAACAAAGGCCACTGTGATATTTGTTCTGTTTTGAGTTTTATGTTTATTGTATACCCCACGCATGTGTTTTCCAGATATTCTTGGAGGATTCATTGGGAGAGCGAGTATGGGTAGACAGAACAGATTGCAAACCGTTAGTGGATAACATCACAACTGCTTTTGCCACAAATCTGACCCCAAAGAATCCTGCATTACTGGAAAATATAAGTCACAGTCTGTCTGGTGGTGCTACAGGTACGACCCAATGGCTTACTTCAGTAATTTTGTCTGAATATCAGACAAAGGACCAGGGCGTCCATGCTTTTCTGTCTGTATATGGTCTAGCGGAATCTATTTTGATTAATTAGATAATGTAATCCGTTTGAAGATACAGTCTACAATAATCAATTATTCCTCGGCTCATGCTGAATGTGCTCAAAAAAGCATATATTATTTTCTGTAGGAATTATGCGGTTTACCTCCGGATCTAAGAAGTTTCGAAAATGACGAGAAAATAAACCACCCAAATTACACATTATTATAATAGTGAAATGAGATGTTTCTCTTTCCAATAACATTTTTTCATATACTTTAATGTACCCATAATTTTTAATGGTATTGTAATTGTTTTGCAGGATCATCTGCCAGCCCTAGTCACAGTCCGTTCCATTCTTCAGATGCTGCTGATGACGTCACCAATACTGCTTTACATAATCTGAAATCAGCTGTAGTGCTGCATAGGTCAGTCAGTGCACTAAACTCTCACATTTCCAAAGTGTTCTTATTCTTACCATATTAAATCATTGTAACGATTTTTGGTAATAACAATGATTGGAAACTTATATCATCACGAGTTTGTGTGTCCTTCGGTAGTGTGTGATGTTATGTGAAGAATTCACATGAAAAATTTACATGAACGTGTTTAAGGCCTTTCAAAAATTAGTTTTATGAATATAGAATATCAATATTTACGAACCAAGTGTGGCTACAGTAAGGTGTTGCCCCATTTCTATAGTTGAAAAATATTTGTCAAATGAAATTTAAAATGTACTAGTATAAATAGTATTTTAAATACTTTACTACTACTAATATAAATAGTTTTTTTAAATACATACCTAGTCTAAGTGCTCTAATTGTTAGACGCATATGGGGGGAATTCCCTATTACTAATAGTCCGAGCACTTAAACTTGAATAAATTTGAATAATGCATTCCCTGCAATTCAATATATAATCCATTAGGCAAGTACATGTATTAATTGGCAAGACTTGCAAACTGTTTTAGAATGTTTCTTAAGAGTATAATAATGCAAGTTTGACCATAGTGGAAAACTTGCTACTACAATTCAAGGAATTCATTGGGTGGTTTCTGCCAATATTCTGAATAAATGTCAGATGTTGCCTGCATTTTTTCAAAGTTGGCCAAAATTAACCATTAAATCCAGTGCCAACAGATTCTAAAAAACTGATTTGTATGCAAGGTCAGTTCAACTACTGTTTCTGACTTGTAGTAGCCAGAATGTATGATTCAAAGAGATTTCCGTGAATGTTTTCTCCATGCTGTTGCTCCTATTTTCATGCTCATGTTTGAATGTTTTGTTTTCAGATATAAGTATCAGTTGGACAGCGTTGAGCAGATGGTGATGGATACTATCACAGAACAGATGACTAAGAGGCAGCACATTGAGATAGCCAGTAAACAGCTGCTGAGACTGCTAACATCAGTAACAGGTTACTGTGCTGTCAGGCTTCTAGTCATTACTAAACTAGATATCTGGCTACAAAATCCTAAGGTGAGTGTACCTCAGACTCTGATGTTTTGCCCACTATCAAATATGGAGAAAAAATTGTCTTTTCCTCCTGGTAAAGCACCACTGACAATCCATGCCCAACGTGTTGAATGACAATTATGATCATATTGGATTTTACTAAATTGGGTGCACTTTGAGCTGTAGGTGAATTAAAAATCAATGAAACTAAATCGGGTGTTATATTTGTTTGAGAAAGATTATGGTGCAGATTCAAGTTTGTGTTGCAATTGTAAACAGTTAGCTCCATCTGCAAATGAATGCTCTAGATTTTTATGCTTCAATTTAGGTTTTTTTGTGGTGATTAATCTCGCAGGGATACGAAGTTTGCATTCTCAGACTTATTTGTCTGACCACCTGTCCTCTGACCACTTGCAGTGTCAGGTGATACCCAAATTTTCAACACATTATCTTAGCGATGATGAGTGGTGAATGAAATTAAGATTGTTTTCTCTCTATTTGGACGGATACAATTTTTCTTTGATCATCCACGATAGAAACATTCAATTTTTCAAGCATCATTCAGACTTGACTGTAAATCATCAGTTTCTACAGATAAAATGGAATCCCAACCACAATAAAACCCTGTGTATTATTTATAAAATTTTTGTTTTCGTGTGCCTTCAAATTCTCTTGATTACTGGACATATTTCAGCTTATTTGTTTTTTGATAAAGCTGTTGACCACAATTAAGACTGTGACCAGCTACCCGCAGGCGACATTCTTCAAATAAATGATATGCATCGATAGATGGGTGGTCAATGGCCTTCTATATCTATTTTAGGCCAGTTTTTATCTTACCAATCCAGGTTTCATTTCGGGGTAAACCTTTTCCCTTCACAGCAGGCAAAAGACAGATTTTCATGATCGGATGTCCTCACCAAGTAACAACTTGATTCAGACAGTTGACATACTATTAGTTGTTACTCCCTCCACCCAAAAAGGTGCTTTTCTCATGGATATCAAGAATATCAACATGACGCATGTTTTTTTACTAATCTATATCCCCTAGCAGACTGTTGTATTATTAAATAGAATAGTCATCAAACTTCTTTTGCCTTTAGTTGATGAGAGCAGCTCAGGATCTGTTGCTAGCTGTTTGTTTGAACTGCTCTGCTCAGGTACCTAACGATAAGGATGTCATAGTCGGCCTCCTCAAGATCCGATTGAAGAATAAGCAGTTAGTACCACACTACCTCAGCTGTATCAGGTATGTGATCACTAGGACATCATGACAGCCATGTTACTATGATGAGTGTTAGCAGCTGAAGACCATACATGTAGAATATACTACCCTTATGCTTGAGACCCTCAATAATAGTATAGATCATTATTGCTGCATCTGATATTAATCTGAGGTTCAATAATGGTACCTTGGCTTGCCAATGTAATGTCACATCAACTGCTGTTTTGTTTGTGACAAAGGATTTATGTGACCTACATGTATGAGCAGGTGGTTTTAGGCAGTAAGAATTTTATTCATTTTGTATTGATGAAAAATTTTATTTCCCTTATGATCAATGTTGACCTGAAGGTTGAATCCTAGAATGAAAAATGCTACATTTTAGATCCATTGCATTGTTGTTGTGTTTTATAGAGAGCTGTTGGAGAATGATGAAGAGAATCTTCGAGTAGCGATGACACATACTATATATAATGAGCTGTCATCAGCCAGAAATCAGAATAACATGCTTATTCTCTCTGTCATGTTTCAGCATAGCCCTGATAGAACTCCACAGGTAGTATTATGATATAACATGGCTCTTATAATACAACTTCGTGTATGCTGTCGTGTATTTACCTTTTATCGTCACTGATTTATGTTTAGTTGTTAGTAGTAGTAAATCTTGGCAAAGTACACGGATACATCTTGCCAAGTGTGCTGGCTTTGAGGCTGACATTGCGTCTTTTTGTGGTCAAGGTCATTTTGTAATGTAAAGATTTAGTTTCACCACATTCCTTTTTTGTGCTAACTGCTTGCTGGTGAAAAGACACACCTGCAATGTTTACAAGATCGGATTCCTCACTATATTCACTCATCCAGAAAGACAAAATGCCAGTTTATTAGGTTGACGACCCACACTGTTGTGACATCGTATAACCTCAGTGATATGGAACATCTGGAAGTTGTGTAAAGGTACCACCAAATGTTCAGGAAAGCCTTCAACCACAAACATCTCATTACATGCTTGTATATATACTTACTTGATACATACTTATGCAAAAAAAACTTTACTAGAAGTCCTAAAATAACCTGAACTAAGTGTCAAAAGTTTAAAACTCCTTCGAGAGCAGGATGTTTTTCCTCATCTGCGTCTGTTTGTTTTGCAGATGTTATCAGACATATTCACAGATTTACTCATGGCTAAGGAGGACTATCTACGATCACTAAGAGCCCTGCTCAGAGAGATTGTACGCACTCTCAGACACGACTTTACATTTCATACATTTTGTGTCGGCCTGATGACTAATAGAGCCCGTCACCCTGCCTTCCTTAGTCTCGATTTGGCCACCAAAGAGAGGGTGCTGTTCTCCATCGCTGACCTGGTAGCTGTGTGTGAGCTGCTAACTATAAGCCCTGCAGTTAGGGAAGCATCAGCCAGCACAATATCATGGAGCGATAAACGCAAAGGTCTGTTTTTACAATTATCAGTATTCAGTAAGAGAATTTTTGAAAGTCAGTGATTTTTTTCCTGTAACTGTCTTGTGCCTGAATATAAAATACACTTATTTCGAAGTGGAGCCCTTTGAGCCAGTGTTCGGTGTCAGTTATTTGCGATTACAGGTAGCCATTGAACTCGAACCTACTACAGTATTTAATTGATGAAATCATTAATGCGCATGTTTTTAATTGTAATATTACTACAGAATTGCAGTTGCGAACCTTTGTTGTGCCTCTGGCAAGTCTTTGCAAACAAGCAGTTAGTTTTTTTATTGATTATGCAAAAAAAGGGCTCAATCACTGCCGTAATTTTACCTCAAATATTGGTTTGCTAGCGGCTGGGGGTAAGCAATATACAAACTAAAAGAGGATCTTTGTGTGTAATGTGACTTTGACATTTTTTTTGCATTTTCTGCGGTTTTAAATTATTTATCTGTATACTAGGGTCTGACGTTGAATAAACATGCCTCAAAAGTGTCACATTGACATCAAACGGCAACTAGATACCATATCTATTTGGAAAATACTGATATAGCTGTTTAAAAATTGATGTTCCAAAAATTTCCTCGTCCTACTGCAAGCAATTTAAGGTTCTGGAATTTCAGCCTTTGTTACGCAGCTATGTGTACTTTATGGTCATGCTGATTATTGTTTTCCGCCTTTGGCAGCGCTTGATTAATTATAGCGAGTCTATATGTGATACACAGTGACGTCATGTCGAATGCTTGTCCACTGTGACCATTTCTATTTTTGTTTCTGATATATACAGATATAGCAGTGATGGAGAATTTTTGGACAGAGATTAGCCGCATACAGAGAGATGCCGTAGTGTGGATGCATGAATCGTTTATAATGATGCTGCCATCTGTAGAGAATCAGGCTTTTATACAATGTCTCTATAAGCTACTGATGATGGCTCACGGGGAACATTACTCTAAAGTAGATAACTGGCCTGCAGAAGCCGTAAGTCAATGTAACAGTCCATCAGCAGCCCCTGCCAGCCCGCATCCCTCATACAAGTGATTTCATAAACCCCTTAGATATAAAACTGCTAACCATAATAACTTAGGTTGCCATTTTGTTATGGATTTGTCTTGCAATAATCTTATACCAAACTGATGATAATGTCAGACATAACCTAGTCAATTCTCAAGGGAATAGATGAGGCATGAAAAGATGTTATAGATGTGTTGAATTGACCGACATGTCGACTGATGCTCGGCAGAGGATGTTGTGAGCTCACTTCCTGGTCATCGCACCCTATGCGTTGAGGAGGTCACTGCTAACACGTAGACCATTGTATTTCTCTGGCAGAACAATGACTACAGAAAATGGGCCAATTATAAAGTGGGCCAAAAATGGTCAAGTGCACTATATTCTTTGAATAAAGTATCTATTAAAATAGCTAGAGCTTCATAAAGTATACATAGCGTTCTTCGGTCATAAATGGTCTAGACAATTGAGACGTTGAAATTAACCCGGGCCTAATACAGCAGTCCCTAGATGAAACTTGGGACAAGGTTCGGTGTAATATACACATAAATGGCTATCATCTGTCATAACTTTCCACTATTTACAACGTAAATCAAATCACTGGGGAATATTCAATGACCATTCCATTGCCTCATTTAGGGTTACGTGTCTAGTCTAACTATTACCAATTATGTGTTTCAATGTTTAGTATAGACAGTTTCATGAAGATGCTATTCTCTTCCATATACAAGCCTTGTACATTACTGTATTTTTCCAGGAGAGATCTCTGATGTTACGTTTGGTATCAGAGGCTCCTGTGTTAGAGGATACACTGATTAGGATTATTATGATGGGCATGGAATCAGACTACCCTCTGAAGACTTCTGACTCTCTAGATGTTATGGAACTGATGATCAATCGAGCTGCCGCCCTCAATACCACAAGTACGCAATCAAGTCCAGACTTAGCTTTCACAGAATCTCCCTCCAATTCTATTCTTATAATCAGCTGTAAATGGCAACTCTGTGGTATATTCAGATTTATATGTACATGCAACTGCTGATTAAATATACATTTGTATGCCTCTATTTTTAGACTATCCCGCTCTGGAGATTAAAAGCTTGGATATGGTAAAGTTGCTGCTGGCTGTGTCCACATATCATCATCCGGATAACATAACACTACCTCGGGGCTACGAGCCGCCTCATCTAGCTATCTCTCCTATGTACTGGAAAGCCTGGCTACTCATGCTTATCATGGCTGCATACAATCCTACTAAATTTGGTAACTGACTTCCAAAACGTAACATGTTACTCGAGTTCTTATCAGACTACTGATCAAGGTGACCTTGTTCAGCGTTGTGACATTGCCCGCATAACTGACTAGATAATGCTACCATTATCTCTTTGTATATGGCACAAATCCAGTTATATTACGTTACCATGAGATTCTGTAGGTATTCTAGGAAAATACGATGATTGATGTTCATTTATTTTGATGTGTGTATGATATGATGTGTGTAAGTTTTACGCAACTCTGTTGGTCCGATATCCCACTAGAAGCATTTCCAAGTTTTTTTCAGCTTAGACTTGGCTGGATTACAACTGTGTTACATAGTTTTAAAACTGCTGTGGCACCCATGGGATAATATCTCTCATGGTATACAGCAATCTTGAATGCCCATATTTTATCATGTGATTTTAATTTCACAGCTAAGCACATATGGAAGGAGTATCCTACACTTGAGATGATGATGGAGATGGTTATGACTAATATATACACATTTCCCCCAGTCGCTGCCGAGGGTCAGCATGAGCAAATCATCGCCACTGAACGCAAGGTCTGCTCATATATGTGATTGTCATAAACCTTACAGTTAGTGTTTCCATTGCAAAGTTGGAGTCAAATATCCGCTCTCTGACCTGTACTGGACTAGACTAGACTGGACTGCGTTGTTGATAGACAAAGGCTGCTTTATTGCACTGCTGTAATTTACTGCAACATATTGATTCATAATATGGCAAATATGGGCAGAATTGATTGGTCTCTTGTCCATAACATAGGCAAAGATACTAGATTGACACAGTTATGATGTTTGTGTTATGAGCTATATTTTAAAATGAAAATATGCGATATTAATATAATTACTGATGTTGATAACCGCATTAGGAACTGTAAGATAGAGCAACTCCACAATACTCCTCATAAAATAATGAAGTAATACCTGTGATTCTTTTATCCTCATTTTCTGACATATCTGCACATTAGATTGTGTATTTTGACATACATCAAAGTTATTTTTGTGGTATGCATGGTTTAGCTTTGGTCATGTGTGTTTGCCCAGCAAGGGAAATTCCATTTGTCGCAGGTGTCATAGGTAGTTGATCAATAGCCGTATAATCAGTCATTTTTATCTTTGTAAACCTGATGATCTCAATGTTTTGAATCTGATCACTCTGATGACAATAGCGAGGCTCTACAATTTTATGCAGTAGAAGGGAACTGAATGAGTTTGCTACTGTAGCTAAGTGTATACTCAATGAAGAAAGTACTTTGGTATACTTTTATTGCAAAGGATTGGAAAAAATGGAATTCACTTCCTTCAGTTTTTCCTGGCACTAATTTTGCACTCATCTAATTATTGTTTTGTGCTTATGCTCAGTCACGTAATATTTTATCAGATATGTGAGCTGGAGAAAGAAGAAATCCTGGAGTTTGAGGGACACTTAGCAGCTGCTACAAGCAATGTGACGATTACGGAGTCAAACAGCCTCCTACTCTCACAGCTTATCAGTATGAATGCCAAGTCAGTACCCAATCTGTGTATAATATCTGTGTATACT
>ERZ1740056.112-NODE-112-length-11705-cov-7.289785_pt1 | contig 11705 bp, 10 predicted proteins | sample MGYA00581746_ERZ1740056 | MGnify/ENA primary metagenome ERZ1740056 (study PRJEB43018, sample SAMN04849745) | marine metagenome | isolation source: floating plastic debris | place: Pacific Ocean | collected 2008-09-01 | study: EMG produced TPA metagenomics assembly...
ATGTGCTGGTGAATTAGAAGAAGCTATGCAGAACTTAATCACGCATACGCCTGGCCTGTATGCGGCCTCAAATAGGACGGACTTAATGACACTGTCATCTATTTCGTAAGCCACTCCATAGTAAGTCAATGATCATGTTTTATCCTCCCTATATGAAGGGGCACACAACTCAACAGTGTAGGTTTAGTAAGAGAATCTTGGAGCGCATTGCCATCCATAGATAGAAGTGATATAGAATGACGTTCTTATAATATTCTGAGCATAATGACAGCATTTATACTACTTTTTGTAATGCATATTTTATGAATATTAGGGCTTGAATATATATTAATACATATCCACGTATCGGCCATCAAATAACTTTTTCTTAACAGGTTAAATCAGCTGTTGGGCCATGAAAAAAGCTACCTTCAGTCACTTGCATCACTGGCTAAGTTATTCATAGACACAAAGATTTAGAATAACGCGTCTACTTATTCGTCCGCAAATTTCCCGAGCTCAAGAATCTTTCAGCATTATGGGTATTATTGAGCAACTCGGCAAATACCCCTAATTCATATCCCTGTCCCCAAATAAAAACACAGTGGAACTTGTCTATATATTACAGCCATAAAAATATGACTGTTAGGTAGAGGAATTTAATTGCTTTCAGAACATGAAACTGAGCAAAATTAGCAACCATATGATCATCATACAAGACTCTCAGCTTTGTGAGAGGTCTATTTCCATCAATGGTTAACAGGCTGATAGCCAAATCTGGTAGCTTTTTAGAATTACACACACAATCTACAACTTGGATCACCGCCCTCAAAAAGTATCCCATTTTGTACAACAAGAAAGTGAGCAAGAAATGGCTTTAATAAACCAGTTTTCAAAAATTCTGGTTGATTGACATAACTTTTTGACAAAACCAGGTGATTTTGAAACCTAACCAGGACTTATTAGGAATACACAATTAACTAGCATCACCCACACATTGGAAACCCAACACCCACTTCCAGTGTAAAAGAGAAGGAAAATAATATAACCTTGGATTATATAGTAGCAGATAGAAGGAAAGAAAATACAGAAAAGAGAGAGTTGGATTATTACAATTTTAATTTGTCGAACACAGATAGATACAGATAGAATAATAAAACATCACAGTGCATCGGGTTACTGAAAAAATAGATGATGGTGCATCAAATAACTTCAGATTTACTACAACATCAATGTGAGTTGAAATCAGGACTACAATAGTATTGGAGGTCGGAAAATTCCGGGATTTGAACAATATAAAGTGAATTGACTGAAAACTATACCTTTGCTCTTTTCCTGGTTCATCACGCACCAATCAACCTGCCACAAACGTAATCGCATACACCTTGAAGTGTATGGATACTGATTCCAGTAATCAGAAGACACTTTTCGTTAGCGGTATTCAAAGATGTGGTGGTTAGCGAAGAAAAGACCAGGAAAGACCAGAAGTAACATTGCAATCTAGTTAAGTCAGTAAAAAGAATATATAGAGTTGAAAGAAAATATTGTGTACAATATATAAAGGAAGAAAGTAAAATTCAAAGTAATCATACCAAGAATGATTAAAATAATGCATATCACTAAGATAGGGTTAATACGAGCTGAAACCCAGTCAACTTTGCGGCTGACATCTAGCAACCTATGGGATTAGTATAAAGAAAAGTGGGGGGTGGTCAAGCGTCCCCCCACAGAAGTAGATTGAACAAAGAAATATGGTCTAAAACTCAATAAGTGGGCTAGGCATTGAGGAAAGTTTCTGTGCAATATGAACTGTGTTGGTGCCAAGAAAAGAAGTCATTCCGCTATAGATAGAGAACTATTAACAATGTCAAGAATCCAATTCGACTTTTTGGGCTTATTTTCTGATGGTACATTATATTTACGTCTATGGACCATAGACAAAAAAGCTATAAATATAACTCAACAAAAATTGAAAACATTAAATATTCAACAATGTGTTATGAATTGTCTATCCCTAGTTATGACAAAAATAATAACGACACCGCAGCTTTTAGGTCAATAGTGGGCAGCGTTTCTGCTACTTTGCTTTTTATCAACAAATGAGAAAAAAGGCACCGAACATGAATTTACACAGAAAAATTCCCATTTCTGCCAACCATAATGGACAATATCTTGCCATAAATGTAAATCCTGTCATGGCTGCTTTTCATAATAATTAAACTACTGGTGACTTTACAGCGTTTGTTCGGCTAGGATTTCATTTAAAAAAACATAATGATAATGAACAACGTAGAATGAAATAACTCTATTAAATACAGTAATATAGTATAGTCTATGAGCGATGATAATAATGAATCTTATCATTGTCTGTTCTATGATGAGATATTTCAAATCAAAAAATATTTTTATCAAAAATGGAATGCACTGCAACGAGGTCAAAACCCCTAGGGTAAACTTAACATAGTGAAGATAATCCTTAAATAACAAAAAATGAACACAGTTCCCCTTTACTATATATGTATGCAAGTCCGACATCCGTAAGATGTTGTGTTGTTGATGGTCCAAATTTTATATACACAGGAAAGGATTGGTGAATATAATAGTTACGGATAATTGTGGTAGTAAGCAATCTCTATTCAAGTGCAGATTTGTTACATTGAAAGGTGTAGATGTTAAACTGAGGAAATACCAAGGTGCCTACAAATCACCCGAATACAGAAAGATATCGGAGCGTCTGCGACTGTGAGCAAGTTTTTGTGTACATTGATGTCACAAATACGCTGCCCCTAACAACAGCAGGCATAAATTAGTATCAAGCATTAATCAATGCTAAAGGATGTACACTGATATAAATTTGTGCAAAAGATTCCAACACAGAAATGAAATAGTGAATATCATAGAAAATAATATCATTATGAAAAATGATAGTGGATCATTCAGCAGCCAGTCAAGCGACTCTTTACGTGCTGATGATCAGGTGGTTAATATTAACAATGGTTCTTTCTCTCTGGGTCACAGTGTGATACGGTGTTGTATGTGTGTGAGTAGGAGCAAACTCATAGGTTTTATAGCAAGCTGTGCACCACAACGTTTAATTAGATGTAGAACTTGGAAAAGGCCACTTTCAAATGCATTTTGTTGACTCCAAACTCAAAGTTGTGCATACCCTGTGAAAGATGAAAATTGGGAAAGTAGGGTTAGCGGTTTCTCTACCATAATACTTGAAAGACACACTTATATGTGAGCTTTGCAAGAAACAAGAATAATCAATGCAAAATAATGGTTGAATTGATAAGGAGTTGTGCTCCACTGTAATGTAAGAGAACAACTCCTAACAACACAACAGCTTCATCTTACATCTACAATGGGATAGGTGAATTATTCAAAGCCTGACACAAAGTCTGGTAATAGAAACTGAAACAGCTGTGAAGAAACAGGGGTTAGTAAAGTAACAGGTCATTTTTTGATCTTCAGCAGGCTTGCTTTATTCAGCTAGAGACTTGATGCTTGAGATTCAAGATTAATCGGAATGCATAATCTAACAAATAGAGATTCTATGTGAGACGCAGTTACTAAGCAGTAACTGGTCCGCTGTTGGTTATTGCTGTCAGCCGGCATCAAGAATTAGTGAAAGCTTCAGCCTCGAACCCTACAACGACCCTCCCCAAGAAAGTCAATCAGGGTTAACAATGTCCACAAATAATAGTGTACAGTAGTTGGTATTAGGTAGAGAGTAGAAAAGCATAACAAATAGAGAAAGAGGTAATATATAGAGAGAGAACAACAAACCACTGAGCCAAGGTGCTTTACAACAGATATTAAACAGAAAGATGGACCACCAATCATCACCAGTATCATCATATACTGTACAGCTAAGCAGCAACTGCCTCCGACGACGGACATTACATGAAATAAATAATAATTATTTATAATAATTTTTACCCTGTTATCAATAATCAGAAGAGGATTAACCAAAACCTCTTTTACATCAGATCATGATCGCTAATCACAGAGCCAAGAAAATTATTGAGCCTCTCAACGTAAACAAAGGATACCCGCCCTCCCTCACTAAATTTATACTGGCTTTCTGAATGCCTACTACAAGAGGGGGTAGTGTGTAATATGATATATAACTACATACTATATGAATAATATTTACTCGTTAACCAACAACAATAATTATATCACAGTTAAAATAGTAAGAGATATAACACTGCATAATTAACACAACCTCTTGTGCCTATTCAATTTGAGCATAGGATAATTTTGACTTTACAATAACTCCTTTGGAGTTGTCAACTTTTGACTATGTGCTCATGAATTAAACCACAACCACAGAAGAATAATAATAGTAAGGGTTTTAAGAGTGGCCGGATTTTAACAAATATCATTTTTAGAAAATATTCTTGATTTGCATTCTGGTAATTAATGTAGATGAATAGATTGCGATTGCAAAGATTGTCACATGGCGAACAGACGACTGGGGACAAACTAGAGCACAGGCTACGACTACAATCATTGATAGACTATGCGAGATGCGGGGCGGTCATAGCCTCCAATCCTACACCTCCGACCAGCATGGCAGCGGGCGTCAGTGCTACGGCCCCTGCTGCAGCAGCAGCCGCTGCGGGATTTATAGAATGAGGAGGTGCTACAGGCGGGGTTATAGTCGACTTAGAGAATGATACCCTCAAATGACTGGTCTCACCAAGCTGAAAATTATGCATGCCCTGAAAACAAAACATCAATGGGTTCAATCAATAGTTTGACAACACAGGGGAGCACTCCTCGGGATTGATTCATGCATACCACCTAGTGGGCTTCAAATATATTCAATATTCAAGGTAAGTTCATTGTCTTTAGTCATACGTTAAGAGAAGTGACAACTTCAAGTTAAGCTAATAGACAACACTTTTCTTCCAGGCTCATGCATCTTTTACTGTACTTATAGTACACTGGGGATGTTTCCTATGCTAAAGATGTCTCAACACTCATGATGGAAGAAGTGGGAGATTGGAAGTTTAGTAGAGCTGGGTATTTGACAATATAGACAAACAGAATGCAAACATGGAATGGAATTGAGAAGTTTTGGAAGCTTCATTTTTACACTAAAAACTCCTTTGACGCCATTACTCCTTGACCAATATATGAATGCGATCCAGCCATAACCATACAATATATTACAAGCGTATGACTGTCGCAGCAGATACTCACAATAAGACCCATCACTGCATCATCGATTGTTTCCATCTGAATCAGAGCCATTTTGTGGTCTTTTTCAAAGAATTTGAAAGCTGTCACTTTTCCGTACTTGGCAAACTCAGTCTTCAGCAATTCGCCTTGAACATCCGGACTTAGAAATGAGAAAAAACTCATTAAAAATACAATTATCTCACATATTGAGTTTCATTGTACAAGCCAGGGTAGTATATGATGAAGATAAGCAACCTGTGTCACAACTGGGATGACAATTTTCTAACACCTTTAAAGACTTCTTTCAAATATCGGGTTTGCAAGAAACTTAAGCCAAATTAAAATAGCACATCAGAAAAACTCTTTTGTTTCAACAAGTTCACATTGGAATTAATTAACCGGTCCTAGGCGATTGAATGACCTTTCATACTAAACAATATACATGTACAATCACAAAGGTTGCGCAGAAAGGTTAAGGTAAACCTGGTGTAGGGTAGCATAACATACGGGATATTTGATAGATGTAGAGTGGCAGAAGGTGGGTATATGTTCTGGTAGTTCTTTGATCCCTTCTTCTTGTATCTGTGTAGTGGAGAGTTAGTATAGTCTTTAGTGAGCTTCGCTCCATCAGCCTGCAGGTCTGTAGGCATCTGTACTATGGGATGTTTAGAAGGAGCCACTCTGATCTGTTTTCCCCAAACCTTTATCTTATCCAGATGTGTCAAAGCTTCAAAAACGAAATATCGGACGATGATAAGAATATTGCAACAAGTATATGAGAGCGGTAGTTTGTAACATGGAAGCATCACTTCCTCTTTAAGAGAAAATCATTGTGGCATGACACAAATCGGCCAGCCATTCTTGAAAGTGTTATTGAATGGTGGTTCAACTAAGCCTTTCAAATAAAGGAACAGGCACTGGTTTACATGTTATTTCTGGCGTTCCTGTATAATCATTATCTCATCATATGAGGGAAATAAAATCAAAAAAAAACGTGAGGTTTCCTGATTTGATAATTGGGTTTATGATTTTAGAGATGGCTTACGGGCGGGGGGGAGGGGAGGGGGGGGGCGTGGGGATATCAATTTTTTAATGAAGCCAGATGGTTTGGTTGGTAGCAGTCCAATCCCAAAAATCACATTTATAATAGAAGGCCATTCTCAACACAAGAAGACTAAAGTAAAGACTAACCGAGCTGGGCTTGAGTAGGTTCACTGTATTGCAGAAGAGCATTATCTTTCTTGTTGTAGAGAATCTTGACTCTTATGACATCACCGTACACACCTGATGATTGAAATAAGAATTATAGTTGAGTGGAGAGAAAATGCATGTGCATGTTACTCTCTTAAACATTGTCAAAAGTAGCGGCAGTGTTTATTTTGGTGAAATATAGTACACTATTACTGAATATTGAAGTGAAAAACATAAAATTAAAGAGTATAGCAATGGCTAACAATTATAATTTTAGCGTTAAAATTTAAAAGTTAAGTATAGTATACAATTGATTATTCATTTACTTGTTTATCAGTAAGTACAAGGCAGTGCAGGCAGTACACAGCATAAAAAGCTCATCATTGCTGTTTTCACTAATTTCAATACTCGATGTGTGAAAATGAAATCAACATACCAAAAAGGGTGAACAGATCATCTGGCGTAGCTTTCTACTTGTTGGAATGGAAGGAACATAAAGAGCAGCCAGTAGCCAATCATATCATCCGTTATAAGACAGATATTGGAGAGTTGTCCAATAGAAATGTCCAGAACATAACAGAGCAGGTAAAGTAGTCAGGTGACCAATGTCCACCGCGCAGGAGGAGTACAGTATTGTAGTAGTACACAGATTCAGTGTGACAGTGTTGGTTATTGGTAGTAAATGGCAGAGGTAATGGTAAAAGAAGAGAAAAGAAAAAACAAAAGAATGATCATGTTGCAGAATATCTGTTTACATAGTTACATAGTAGGGTTATAAGTCACTGGAATGTAGTCCAACCAAGCTAATGCTACGCAACGTTCTCAGAAACACAGGCAGCCAAATCTACTAGCCTATAGTGGTTATTTACTATAGGGATACCATGCCATGAAGTATATACCATTCCAACAAATATTGTTAATATCATAGAAGTCAATTACTGGCCCTTTAAACTGTAATCCAACCTTTCTTCGTAACATTGCGTATCATCCTTGTCAACTACATGCACTGGGCCATTAGAGATGGTTTGTATAGCGATGCCAGAACAGCAATCAACAGACCCAAAGCCTGTCCAGGTTGGAGTTCAATCAAGGCCAGGAGCTTATGACATACAACAATCTAAATGGTTTGGTTGGTATGGTAAAAGATTCTTCCCTGACCAAGAAGTGTGATGCACGCAAAAGTTTGGGTTTCTATAGTTCAAGTTGAGAGAAGCAACAACAAAAAAATCAATCAATTCTCGTATCTTGCTAATGATTTTCACAACGGTCGTAAGAGAAGAAAGTTTATTTTTGAAACGCTGATCAAAATTTCAAATACTTCGACAAGCGCTTTTCAACAACCAAAACTGAATCTGCAGACCAGATATCACCTGCTGCTACTGCAGATTCAATTTATTCGGTTCACGACACGTAGACAAGCACCCACCTCTTCATCTAAGTTAGATACGAGGACGACACAGCCAGCCTGCTGCATGCCGGGAGGTAGATGGGCGGCCATGTTGGCAGCCATCTGACTAGCTATAGCGGGTGAGATGCCCATGTTCATCATGGCGGCTGGGTTGAGGCCGTGAAACTGTGGCAGACCTGGCGGAGCTGAATGCAGAGAGTGAGGCAGTCCCAGGGGTTGTCCCGGCATCGACATCGGTCTCATAGCTGGAGGTAGCTGCGGTATATTCTGAACTGTAAAAATAATCAAATTTTCACATCACAAAACAACCAGCGTTTTTATTGAACAGTTTTTTGACTGTTTCAGAGCGTTTGTCTATTTATCAGGTTTGGGACACATTGTAGCGTTTGGAGCCGCTAACTTTCTCCTAGAAGGATAGCTCATAACACAGAACAATTGTATCAAACCTGACCTATCTGTCAAAGGAGAAGGTCACATATACGAAGCAATGAACTCTCCCTATACAGTAAGCTTTCATTGTGTAAGATGATTCAAATAACAAAGTTTCCTCAAGTCATGCAATCGAGGAACTAGGAACAAAAGTATTGCAACATTAGGGTCTATCTTCTGGTGAGTTCTCAAAATCATAGATGTGAACTTCCTGTTTATATGTTTACACACGCCCAGTTAAAACTCAAGGAGTTAGTAATGATGAGAGTGTGCAATATAAATCCTGCTTCTACTAACCTTGATATGGCATGGGGTGCATAGCTGGTGGCACTAAAAGCAACAAAAAACAGGAGGACAATTAGGGTTAGAAGGTAAAGCTGTGGGTTAGTTGAGAAAAAACATATATTATATTGTGGATGGATGGCTCTCAACCCATGACGCAGGAGTGCAAATGATATGAGGGCAGTGTATAATATAGCAAGGTTGTAATCAGACACATGTACAATGTATATCATAATTAGTTGGTGAAAATTAGTATGGTAGTCAAATGTCAAGTTCAAATTCATCCTACACCTTCCCACTACTGTTCTAGTACTGAATTGCGAACCCATTATCCACAAAAGCTTGAGACTGAAAATGGCTATGAAGGGCTAACACATACTAATGTTTATGAAATAAATACAAAACATTTAGCGAGGAAAGGCATACAGGTGCCTTCGTCTCAAGCTGGTCCCAGCGGACCTAAATGGCAGAAAAAATTTTTATGACGCATAAAAATATTGGTCAATTTGACATGACAGCACTGAGGTAGCAGAACTGAGCGTGTTCCGTTCTGCCAACTGCACCAGCTGCCACAGGACATCAACAAATCCATTAATACCATGGTAATAATGTTTTTGTCACTACATTAATAGATGTATTAATAATTCACCAGCTGTTGAGCCTAGGTCTCAAAACGTGCATATATTACATCTGCGACAATCCATTTCCACAATATTAATTTATGCCACATCTATCAGCGATGTACACAAACACACCAAGATCAGAGAACTCTTATTTCCATTTGATGATTTGTTCTGGGTTGTTCTAGGTCATTGAATGCCTAAATTATTTATTGATTATGATAAAGACTGACAATGAGCCAGACTCAACACATTCTCACTAAGATCTGATATTCACATCTCCTTTCTTTCCCATCTTAGCGACAGCCATTTTCTTTTATCTTCTTCACCAGGTCTTAAAGCCGAGTGTCATTGCTTATATTATGTAAATAAAATTGATCCAGAATATGATATTTGCTTTTCTCACATCATCTCCCATAGTCCGATTTCATAAGATTTGAATGAAAATAGGGCAGCCAACTCTTCAAAATTGTATACCAGCGTAGATATTATAGCCAAATTGCTATGAAGACCGAAGCTAGCAGGCCAGCACAAAGTGGTTCGTAAATCCCACACCACTTTGACTAAAACTTTCGGGCTACATTTAGAAATCAGTGTCAAGTGAAAATTATTTGGGTACCTTTAGCGTAGACATGGGTTAGTCACATACACATACACTGCAATAACCTGAGCCACGACGAACGGTCAGACACAGGCTATCGCAAATAGACAGCGACAGATATTGTATGACAGTATATATTAGAATGAGTATTGTTAGTAGAGTGATTGTGACATTACCTCCGGTGGGTGGTAGATAAGTGATAGGCGCTGGAAAGCCAGTGGCAGCAGCTACAGCCGGGTTAGAGGGCATAGTCTGTAGACCTGACATGCTGACCGCGTTTACTGCTGCGGCAGCGGCCTGTGCCTGTGCTAACGATGCGATGGAAGCCACAGGCTGTGGTGCAAACTGTATACCACCATTAGGTAATGAACCTGAACAACAGAGAGAAAAGAGAAAACTGTCACCAACCAACCGAACACTATTTGTGCAGAATGAGGAAAAACTGGTGTGTGATATGATGCTGGTATATTAGTTTGTAACAAGACAGTTGTGAAGTTCAATTTGACTACTTTTAAAATAGGGAAATACTCATTCACCAACTACTAATGGGATGGAGCAATAATGCAAAAATCTTTTGTGAAATGTCAAAATTGAGGATAATTCAAACAACTGTGCTGAGATGAGTAATTCGCAATCAAACTCAGTTCGACAAAGTAAAAAAAGTGAAACTCACCCACCCACTGCATTCAATATCCTTTGGAAAAATGTGGCTCAAACTAGTCAACAGGCCCATTGCACCATTTACACAACCATACAATTATTCCATCATGACTTGTGTTACACAATTAGATACAAAAGCGGAGGTAAATACTTGTCAGCTCTTTGAGGGGTGTTACTTCAAATATCGTCTCGTATTCAGGGATGTACATTCAGGCTTGTAGCTCTGGTTTCTTTGACAAGGAGAATGGAGTAGGGGCGTAAGTTTGTTTACGTTGTATATTTTACTATTCTAGCCTATGCAAGCATGCCATGATATTCAATACCCTAAACATAATATGAGTGGATGATTTCGTGTGTATCGTCTCGTGTTACCCGATTCGCCGCTCATATAGCACTCAGGCTGTGACTGGCAATGGTTCAGGAGGATTTGAAGCGTTTGGACCCCAGGGCCGCGCTGACTCTTTTGGTGTTTAATTGCCCTATCATAAGAGTGTTTCAAACTGAATTTAATATTGGCAGCAAACACATGTAGTGCTTGCATAAGCTCCATTAGGCTGATCTCCAGTCAAATACTGTAAATATTAATGCATTATGAAGCAATTAAGAGTTGAATACCAATTTAAATATTGATAAAACTTAACAGAAATCAATCCGTCAAAACAAAGAGTTTCCAACAAAGAGCAGCGAAAGCAGATGGGTTTGCAAAGGTTTGCGTGGGTTTACATCACAAGTCAAACAATTTGTCCCACAAACAAAATAGTAGAAGGTTGTGATCACTTCAATGGTATCACTTTCAGTCCCAAATTTTCATTTATGACAACCACTGGGACCAACTAGTTATGGAATGGTTGTGAGAGGGTACATTTTAGAGAAAGACATTTTTACTTCAAACTTGACCAAGCGCTATTTTGATAAGCTTCAACTCAAGTGGAAGGATTTATTCACCTGCCTGTAAAGGCCGAGAGCCATTGAAAATGTGTTAGATAAATGTTATAAGCTTCAATTCTTCGTTCAGAGCACTTGAGTTTGTGTACATGCATTATGCATTCGCAAATGAGATATCGTCAATGTTTTGAGGATTGATTGAAACTTTACAAAAGCATAGTGAGAAATATTTTTCTATTATTGAGTGTATAAATGTCTGGTAAATTTAAGAAGACAATAGCCTGCCCTTTAATTCCTAATGGCTGTACTTGTAACATTAATTTTGAATTTCCTTTCTTGAACAAGAGCTGAGCCCCCAGGCCTTGGGATATGTTGAGATTTGTTGTTATAATGTGAGCGTACAAAGGTAAATACCTGTTAATAGAGGATTATGACAACTTTGCCTGCCTTTGTAGTT
>ERZ1740056.113-NODE-113-length-11695-cov-33.767526_pt1 | contig 11695 bp, 9 predicted proteins | sample MGYA00581746_ERZ1740056 | MGnify/ENA primary metagenome ERZ1740056 (study PRJEB43018, sample SAMN04849745) | marine metagenome | isolation source: floating plastic debris | place: Pacific Ocean | collected 2008-09-01 | study: EMG produced TPA metagenomics assembly...
CGGGCAGCAACCCAGAATCATATGAAAAATTAATTATATTTCTAGTTATTTTATACCGTATAATTAAGCGTTATCATTCCACTGACTCAACGGGAAAACCCAGAATCATGTGAAATGAGATAGCAATATATAAACTGGGTGAATATAATATTCCTATGGTTGGATTACAACTTATTATTTTGCTGGCTCAACAAGTGGCCCTTGGATATGCAGAATTATATGAAATGACATTAATATCATTATACCTGAAAATCGGGTAGTATTAATTTTCTATTAGACTACTGTTGAAAATTTGTACGTAACAACCAATAACACCAGTTATCTGACTATTCCGTCAGCAGTCCCAGAATTATTTATCATGTGATGCAGTTTGACTTGAAATATCTTGACATATTGACGTATAGGCAAATAACCTTGAATCATCAAACATCAATGGTAAAGGTTTTATAAAAAATCATTGACCGCTTGATAAAGAGGATACCCTTTGTGTGATCAATGAAAACGTAGCCTAAAAAATTACCTTTGTTGACAGGTAGAGAAGTGTCTTCGACTCGGCTCACTACACGGTTATCACCATTTTTCGCGAGTTTAAAACCAAATGATGTACTCTCCTTGACGAATGTGAATGAAATAATCTGCAAACAGAATTATATGGGTATTTTCCTATGTATGCCAGGTCTTTAGCTGGAGAAGACACAGATCTGAGAAATAGGACCTGTCATGCGGCTCTCTGAGGATGAGAGTTATTTGGTTAGGCCAATGATTTTTCATGCCCATTTTAAAATGAACCATCAACGAGTGGGGAAATAAAGAAAGGGTATCATTTTATGCATACTTTCTATGGACAGTGTCATGCAAATCCCTCAGCTGCATATTAAATTGCTATACTGCATGTTTTTAATGCATGTTTTTAATACAGCAAAATCCTACCTAATGATTGAAACCAAATAATGGCACAATTTTCTCAAGTTTGACACTAGATTACAACCTGTGAGCAAAAATACATGTATTATGATATCTTGTGCAAAATTTGCCCTTGCCTGCATCTTCAAATTACGCATCATGCAGAATAGTATAATCTTGGAAAAAACATATCTTGATGTAAATGCTGTAATGCTGTTTTGTACTTGAGAAAATACCAAACATGCAATTCTAGCATTTGCATTTACCCAATTCCTACTTTGTATTTGTACCGCCATTTGTTAATCGCATAATAAACGCACCATAAGAAGTACCAATAATATTTATATAAAAATGTATATATATATGCATAAACTCTCACCCTCTGAGACTCCCAAGCGGCGTCGTGTAAACTCAACCGCTTCATCATCTTCTTTTTAGCACGATAATCCATATTGCGTTTTATCCGCGATGATAAGCTACCACTGTCAAAGGATTTGACGCTAGTATTTTCCACTAGGTTTTCACATATTGGTAAAATTCTGCCGCTCATGTTATACCGATTATTGTAGTTGCCGCTAGACTATGAAGCGCTGCTACCGATCTTCTGCATACTCAAACTAACTCAAAATGACAGTGGACTGTAATTTCAAACTGCTTCCATACAGTACACCAGTGATTGTGGGCAATGCGTAAAATTTAACTTAGACTGCCCATTATAACAAAAAGCAGCCAATAGCCTTACTCTAATTGAAAGCTGTAAAGATAGTGCTGCACAGTGCAGCAGGTTTTATGAAATTTCAAAGATTATAAAATGTACGAGATGATTTTGCAGTTCTACACCGAAGCAGCCCTAGCCGATAATCATTGACTAAACAGGCAATACCTGTATTCCACTCAATGGTATTTATGTCAGCATACTTGTACTTTCCACCTTAATTTTACGTCAGGTTTGTTCTGCACTGTACCTAGATCAAAATTAACTTCTCTCTCCGTATATCTGATTGACTCAACATTATCATTATGGCAGCAAGAAACTTCTCCACACATCAATTCCAGGAAGTCTCCAACTTAGTTGAAACTTTGCCAACATCATCTGCTCCGAGAGCAACTTCAACACCCAGTGCCAGGAGGCAAGTCTCAGCAGGTACATAATTCTTTGAGTGATTGCAATCATGCGCAATAATTGATATTACTTTATGTGTTTATTGTGCTACTAGTGGGCTCACTCCTAGTAGATTTTATATCTGCATTGTAAAGTGAAATAATGGCAGATTTTAATTAGCCCAAGGGAGTGGTCACCCATAATCTGCAAAAAAGAAAGGCAATCTCATTCAAAAGGAAATTTTTCTCAGAGCAATCTTTCTTCCAATTTTTTAAATTTACGTTGAATTGTGTATTAATTTCTGTTTATATTATATGAAATTATATATATTTATATATGTATATAAATAATTAACTATAATGAAACTGATCAGGGTCTGAGGGCATATAAGATCATTCATTGTTTATTTCTTAATCTGAAATTGACACCTTTAAAAGTTGAGAATACCCAAGGGAAACCCAAATGGGACAGGTAAATCATTTGAATGTGGGGCCAATGTGATAAGATAAATTTCCAGGACACTGCCAAACAAGGCAGTTTAGATAAGAATCTGATGCGAAGGTAACACTAATCCCTGTCCCTGCACTTACATGTATTTCCCATCTGACCAATTTTATCTTCAGGTTAATTAATTAGATCAATGTCAAGCCAAAATAGTTATAGAATAGGTGTCTCCATTCACAGGGAAAGAAAATTTCCACAAATAAGTAACTTGTTGCTGATGCCTATAAATTTACTGTATGTGTTATTAAATGGTTTTTCAGCTGCAGCGGAAGAATACAATCTCCATGACATGGATGACAGAAGTTGGGCCACTGGTACAACCTCCAGTTCATTGTCGGAGGGCCTTGCGACCATGAACCGCTTGACGAAAATATCGGAGGAGTTGGCAGTCCAGAATAGCTCTCTTACCGAAGCAAACAAAAAACTATCGGAGGAAAATGAAGAGCTAAAAGCCAAAGTCTCCCGTTTAGAAGCAAGGTTGAATCAGCAGCAGGCAGCTCACAACCCGGCCCACATTGATGCGGAGGTGTCCAAAGCTGTGAAAAACTTGTACAAAACATTTGTTGCGGAGGAAAAATTTAAAACAGAGGAACGCTTTACATCGCCTCACAATTTGGATGTAAAAAACCGCTTGTTTGAAACCATTCGCTCCACAGGCAGTTTCACCGAGGCAGCTGATAATACAATACATTTAGCGATACGGGGAAGGTTTACAACCGAAAAGAAAACTAATAGCAAGACAACTCCTGTGAAAAAAGCTAATCGCATTAGGGCCCGGCGATATAGTTCGTACATTTGCAGGCGGAGAATTAGCCTAAGCACTGGCTTACACAAGGATATTATGCAAACAGCAAAGCCTGCGGATATGTCAGAGCTCATATCAGATGAGGAAACCGGGTCACTTATAGTCAGGCAACCTGAAGGCCGTACTGATGAATTTACTAAAGCTATGGCTGACCTGGATGCCCATTCTTCAAAATCCAGGCCCAGGATGCAACCTGCTAGCGCTGGAAACAACCCGGCCTGATGAGTAATTTGAATTGGCAGAGCAAGATTTTAACTAGATACTTATACAGACTGATATACCAATTAATTAACTTGTTAGCTTGCTGATTCCATGTATCGTGCTACATTATTACCCTCCCTTTGTTATGAATACAGAACATTAACCATGAGTATTATTTGCTTTGTAAAATTTCAATTTTTTTTCCCACAACCCAAATGGGCCGCAAATTAAGCCCTGATTCTGTAATTTTAATCTTATATTTTTGACTGCTATACATATCATAATCAGTGTCTTATTACATGTGCTTATAAGATTTTATTTACGTTTTTTGGACCTTGTTAGATAAAACAATAATTATTTTGAAAAAAAAGCTATGCACAAAAATTTACTGTATGTCCTAAAGAATATATTATTATCTCGTATGGGTTATTGCAGTTGTGTTTATATTGATGATATTCAGAAAATGTCAGCATTTGTGGCTTTGTGCGTAAAAGTGTCATCAAACCGGTCTGATTGTCCAGGTTCAAAATGGACCATGCAGCCACAGAAAGTAATTTGTATGCCATCATAATTTTTTTTTCCATGAATCAACTCAGGTTCAAACTAACTCATTTCCCACCACAAGTAGAAAAAAAACAATATAAACCTATTAATATGCTAGCAAAGTCAATAAAGTTCACCACCAATTTCCTAGCGTAATAAACAAGAGCATAAATAATTTAAAGATTCCCGACGTGCAAAGGGTCACGGTTGGGAGAAAATGTGGTAAGCAGTAAGTGGCCTATCCTACTCCAGATATGTTTAATAGGCATAATAAAATTAAATTCAACACCGTGAACATATATAAAACTTCGCATAAAAATACTACATTATTGTATATCTAATAATTCAAAATAATTTTGTGCCAGAATATTTACTTTGTGCTCCCTGCAGTGCAATCCTCTTCCACAATGAATAATAAAATTGTAACCATTGATGTACACATAAATATTATTGCAGTACAATTACAATGACATAAAAGTATGGCACTGAATTGCGTCAGCGCCAGTTTAAAGTCTTGATGCATAATAAATGCAGGCCTAATCATTATCGCTGATCAAAGAGTACAGATATGGATCTGGCCGAGCCTCTGGTTACACTGCTGGAAAGTGCCTCCTTTGAGTAATGTTATCAATGTGCTAAAGCCCATTTGCCAGCTAATGGAATGATGCATCGAACGCTGACATTTTCAAACTGACAGTAGTGCTGGGCACATTTTGAGATCACTCGTTGTATTGGTAGATAAGAGTACGTTCCTGGCGGGCAAACCGGTTTGTGGTACAACTGCATTGTTTCACCTAGCCCATAAATATTGTCATGCATGCTAAACCAATCTACCTTGAGCAAAAGTAGCTGGCCTTTCAACCCGTCAATATTGTGATGTGTTAGGAGGATCTCTGCTACACGTCCAGCCCTTGCACAATTTTCACTCAGGCATATAGTTAAGTCATAACCTGACTTCAACCATTTAGCACAAACAATATTGCAATTAGTTGTATCACTCAAGTCAGGTCGGAAATATTCACCAAGGTAACATACAGATGAAAGGAAGGTTACATGTTTCTCGATTGTAACTGCTGCAGCATTAGGAAATAAAACCTGATACATTCCCTCTATTAGTGCCACAGTTTCCACTGGAATAAAGCTTGTTGTAGCTTTCCCAAGTTCAACTAACTCTGAGACTTCGGCATTTGAAAAACAATACTGTTCACAGGGGGGTTGGGGAGAAAGTGCTAATATTGAGTGTTGCTCTATGTCTTGATCAACTGCGAAAAGTGTTCCCCTGCTTGTATTGTCTGTCTTAAGAATGTCCCTTAGTTCTGCGGTAACAATGTCAGGTAACTCCATCCGATTTACTTTCTGGTGATTCAGAAATTTCTGAAGCATCTGTGTTGTTATGTCATGGCTGTTAGTTGGGTACTCTCCTAGTATTCCATTGTACCTGTTTAACAACACAATGAACACCGAATATGTATCTTATATCATTTGACAGGGAATAGCACAAGTAACATTGTTGCAGCCGCAAAGTGTAGGCCATTTGGTATATAATCATAATATAACCCATTGGATTATGATTTGTAACATGAAGTTATCTCAAATTGAAACCATATTTGTTTTTCACACAAAGAGAAATGCCTGCCATGAGCCTGCCATGAATGACCTTGAAGGATCCAACTGCGTTGTACGGGGCGTAAGTGGCGCTGGGGCTATCAACACCCCAACACGTTGAAAAACGCCTGCACCAGTAAAGCCACGCATATGACTGCCCAACACAAACCCCCAACACAAACGTGTTGGGGGGTAGATAGCTCCAGCGCCACTAACACCCTGCACATGACCGTTGGAGCCCTCACACTAGCCATGAATGAGACATTACAGACAAGTTCTGAATGGTTTTTTTTATAAATGCAACCCTATATCCCTGTTGACTGATGATGTTATTGACATTTTTGTCAGGAGTTATATACTATAGTGCTTATAGTGATTCTGATATCATTATAATATCAAGGTTTGAAAATTGGATCATTTCATTGCTATACCGGCAAAGACAAAAAATTTCCATTGGCATTACTTTGGCATTCCATGGCAATAAACTATTTTGAACTAACAAAGATCATCAATTTTCACCAATGTTACAGTAATTGAAAGAACACCAATAAAAATTCCTGTGACTTTGATTCCATAGAAGAGCGAGCGTAATAAATGTGCTTGTTGATTGCCTATACAAACTTATGGCCGGCCACACTTAGTTGGATATGCCTTGTAACGCTTGTTGTCTGGATAGTTTTGTCAATAAATAAATCTTTGGTTATGTATCAGCAAACGAAGAAACCTGTATTCAAAACATAATTTACGCTAAAGCCATGGCCAAATGCAGAAATATATGTAAAATAATTGTTTTGCTCACCTTTCGAAGCTGTAGCACCAGAAGGAATATACAGGCCCATACAAGTGCATCACATCTGCCAAGTGGCATACCATGTGAAAGTTGGGAGTGATGAAGTCCTCTCCGTATTTGGTTTGAACAGATTTACAGAATGAGAGAAACAGGCTGTCTGCAGTTTCAACATCGGTTTTCAGCACTACTTTTCGCGCCACAAGTGACGTTGCTCGCACAAACTTCTTCCAAATTTGATAGTCATCATTCGGAAGTCGATCTTTCAGGGCGAGTGCACTGAATATTAGAGTCCAATTTTTTAATTGGTCGGAGGTTAGGCTGGCAAATCCACTTGATATTTTATGTGGTATGCGACCGATAGATGTAGGCACTCGAATTTGATTCATAACCGTCTGGATGGCATAAATATTTTGGCGTGAGAGTAATCCACTCTTCATGTAATATTTTGTCATTGTCTTTGCAATACCAAGGAATAGGCAGTGCATGGGGTCTACAGTATGCCCCATTATTGGATCAAAATATTCCAGACGAAACAGATCACTCCAACGTCCGCCAAATTTCTCATACTCCTTTCTTTCTTTTTCGGTCCGAGCCCTGTTTACCCTGGCTGCTAAGGTCTTATGCTCAGCCCCATCTCGAGGTATCCAGGTCTCTCTCTCAAAGCCACTGAAGTTAGCTTTACATTTCCTGCCATCTCTAGTGATTCTCGGAAACTGCTTTTTGCATTTGCTGCAACCTGTAATAACGTAATAAACTTGCATTTCAGAACCGGAGTTAACACCAAGCGCCTGCTGACAGCCTTTTTAACGAATACCATCTACTTTGCACGGAAAAAGTTCAAACGTTTTAGTGCTGCAAAATAGCAAATGGCTATCTGATACATACTGTAACTGACATGGAACTTAGGCCATATCACTCAAATATGTGATGAATTTCACATCTGCGAGTCAGGCAAAACATAGTTCCATGGATGTCATTGGCAGCCTTTCTCACATGAGGGGCTTCTTAACTGTCAAGCACTTTACGCATTACGTCTTAATTCTTCAACACTTTAACTGGCGTGCTGTTCATAATTGTTTATTAATTTAAGATCGCTGATTACCCTGTTTTCTTCACAGTGTGAGAAGTAAAAAAATAGAACTTGGTATGACTACAGCACATCAGACGATGTTTTCTCTAAAATTATAAGAAAGGTGTGCTATATTGTTTTTACTTTACAGATATTGAGCGATTCAAACCAAAACTAACTCCAAAAGTTTGACATTTAACTTTTGTTAAGAAATGCAATGCACTAAAAAGGTGAGGCAAGGTTTCGGACAACACATCATGCCAGCTTTAAAAATTGCGACTGGCTAATCTGTTTTCCAAACAACTCTAAGGTCAGGATATTTTTCATTCATAAAGCAAAGCAACCCGAGGGTAGGTAATCAATTTTATTGCTCTGCACTCTGCATCAAAACAAGGTATTTTGATAGGGGCATGTCAATAATGGCATAGTGATAAATTTATGAGCGGAATGAGGTCAATTGCGTAAGAGCCAAACAATAACTCTTATGACAAATTAATTGATAATTTTGGTACTAATCCCACTTGCATGACAAACTTTGCCTTAGTTATATTAGTGATGGTAAATCACAGCAGAGCTACAACTCTCGGCAAGCCATTTGAAATTAGTTAGTCAATAGGCTTTTGATTAACTGTGTTCAAAAGCTATTGTGTAACAGAAGCTCAACATCTGTTTACATAAGTAATTAATCCCTAGTTAATCATCCCATTGACAAACTATTTTATACAAGCAGCATCTAAGCTAGCTGATGACACTAGAATTGACCTCAGCATGAATTTAGGAACTGATTGATACCTTGAATGATCTGTCTGGCCAAATCAAAACAGATTTTGGAGGGTATAAATTGATATCAAAATTATTTATTTCCGGGATTCTGGACAAAATAGCAGCTGATAACTTGGCAAAAAAATGGAAGGATTTTAAAATTTATAAGTGGTTTATGTTTGTCTCAGCAAATGCCATAATTTTGAGACATCACTTAATTTTGTGATAAATTTTGCACACTTCTTGTTTGTATTCAAATAATACCCCATTGTGTGGCCCCTGAGGATTAATTTCACTATGCAAAGACTGCCCAGAGGCCCAGAACTGTCAGGATGTAACCAAGTGAAAGCTTGTCATGTGAACATTGTTAGTCAAATCAAGGAATTGGCCATATTTAATGTGCATATTGCACCCCGCTAGTAGTTTCACAATCAATGATAGGAAATCTGATCGCTACTCAGGTCAGATGTGATGCCTGTCATCACTCAACCAAACACACACATATGCCGATACCAATAATTCGCAAGACAAATTAGTATACGGTTATTTTAGAGATCATATTGTTTGCTGAGCATGTATCGCAAACAAATATCGGGAATACCGCTAGTCTATTATCAATACTGAGATACCGACCCATGGGTAACACAATATCGCAAGTGTCTTTACCGAAAATAGATACAGGTAACATCACAGATTACTTATATAGAGAGGCCACATCAGTATCGGCTCAGCAATACTGCATTTGCATCCCGTGCGAACAAGACTTCTTGATAAGAATAATTAACTATTATAAATACATTTTATTAGTTTATTACGTAGTCGAAATCCTAAACTAATAATGATGTAGGTATGGAGGGGCAAGGCAATGAAATTTCTTACAAACATCTTTTTTAAACCAGATCATACCCAAGCAATTACTGTTTGGTAGTACTTCAGCAATGTGGTAATGTGGTGTGTGTTAATTTTACCTTGCTTTGCATGATAGGAGATAAAGCCCCCCAGCTTTCTTGTGGCTGGCAGATCTGATGAGCATCCAAGGACTCGGAAATAATAGATGTTTCCGTAACGTGACCCGTCTTGCAACCGCATACCACGGTTCAGCTTTTCCAAATCATCAACAAGGGGTTTTAGATAAGTGTTTATGTGGAGGCTAGGTTCAGTTGGGCCGGGTATGACTCCCAAAATCATCACATTTTCCTCTTTGAAGCGCATCGACCGAGGAAGATTGAGTATGATGGCGTATATGACGCCTAAACTGTAAGTTGTATGTGTGAAAGGCTGCACCCAGTCAACATTTATCATGCCATAGAGGCTGTGGTCATTCTTTAGATAGTCGTTAGTCCGTGACTTCCACAATGAGCCATCATATATATCCGCCAAATAGTCGTCTGGAATTGTTCTGCAGCGCCAGAGATTACAATCCCTCACAAAGTTCTTTGTTTTAACATAGTCGATCAGGTATGCTGACACTGGACGTACGCAATATACTCGTTTGGGATTGGCAGATGATCCATTGAGTAATTGTGTTCCACATTCCGATCTTTTAGCTGCCTGCTGATGGTTCGGCCACCTCTTGTATGCGCATTTTTGTATATCTTTTTTTCTCACAGCGTCTATATTGTAGAGAGTATGACACTTTGGACAAACAGCATATTGAGTAAAGTCTTTGTCTTCCAGATCCAATGTCTTGCGAGTAGAGTACATAGTTGTAGGCAGCATATCAGAGAATATTCGCAATGGTTCGATCACTAGGAGCGTAGCGAACATTAACAGAAAGGCCTTGGTGAATTTCAGAAGTGTTATCAAGGCACGATCGGAGAGCTTGGATGTTCTTTGAATAATAAATAATCCTATCAAAAATAGACGCCGCAACTTCAGAAAACTTTCATTTTCTTTTTCTTTGTCAAACTCAGCAGGCTGCCTGTAAAATTTAAAAATAAAGATATGAAAATTAATACACCTAATTATAAGCCTATCTAAATTATATTATAATTTTAGAGCCTAAACACAATCATAATTAAAAATTATAACTGCACATTATTGGAATATACTATTGATAAGTTGGTATGCATCACATCAAGCATGCTCAAAATTTTGAATATAAAACGAAATCCCTCAGCAATTGCAATGTTGTACCCTCTATTGGCTATTAGCTGATGCTGGATTACAGTAAATCAAATTGCTTTCTCATAGTTTTGTTCAAACTCTAGCAAAATGAGATATAAAAATTCTCAAAATCAAAGTCTTGAAAGAGACTTTAATTGATAATTGTCCTTATTATAATTACAGTTGCAGTTGTGCAACTCTGATTTCATACAGCCTGCTTGAATTCTTGAACTTCAACGCTTAAGATTTCCATTGTATTATTTAATTGAGTGCTATGACTAATTTATATTACATGCTTGTCACAGATCGATATATTATGTACCAATTCCCATGATTCAACTTCAACTTGAAGCCGCTTTAAACCATGTTTCATTTCTTCACACTTAACATCAGATCCAAATCTCCACTTTACCTAAAAATCCAGGTAGGACCCATTGTTTGTGATTTAAATTTGTCAGCATTATTTGCGTATTGTTGATGGCTGATGCATGTCTGTACGGTGCTGACCAAAATGAGCAACAAGATATAATTTATAATTATGTTGGTAACGCTACCTCAAGTGACGAATTGATAGTAGAGAACATGCATCTTACAAGCAAAAGCTTTCTTCAGGTGCCATATGGAGACACAAACATAAACATACTGTATATGGCTAACAACATGAAACATTGAATGATTGTAGAAGCTCACAAAAACCTACTACGTAAGCAATACCCAATATGACAAAATATTTCATAGGAGGTTAGATTGAGCTTTTGTTGCTCATGGGAAATCTGCTAAATTTTGAGTATGCTATTGTAAGATTTTAGAAACCACCCAAAAGGCATGAATTTCATTTCAAAAATTGAAGGTCGCTAATAGTAAATTCTGAGAATTTGTCCAATTTGCGCCAGGAAACCAAAATAAAACCTTTGCATATTTTTTATCCTCAACAGTATACAACAGTATACAAATCACATTCTTAGCTAAACCACAATAAAAAAAAAGAGAAATAGCAAGCAGCCCAAAGTCAGGCTATTATACGTGTTGGTTCAAAAGAGTCTTACATTTGGTTTTCTCCAATAGTTGTGTCCGCTACTGCAGGTTGTGGGTGCCTATTCTGACAAATCAATGTTGTACGATGTGTGTAGTGAGTGGAGCGAGCGAGCATTTTTCCACAGCCATTTTCTACCTCACACTTCCGTAATCCACTGCTATATGCCATACTTCTCCCAAAATAATTGAACTTGCTTCCAAGAAGATGAAGTTGGGAATGGTTGCAATTCTTAAATACAGTGCAGTTTGTCAAAGTTTATATAGTAAACA
>ERZ1740056.114-NODE-114-length-11680-cov-80.223484_pt1 | contig 11680 bp, 7 predicted proteins | sample MGYA00581746_ERZ1740056 | MGnify/ENA primary metagenome ERZ1740056 (study PRJEB43018, sample SAMN04849745) | marine metagenome | isolation source: floating plastic debris | place: Pacific Ocean | collected 2008-09-01 | study: EMG produced TPA metagenomics assembly...
GTAGCTTGCAAAATTGCTTTAGATGTATATTGTGCTATCATTTACCTTTTTTCTAGTCTGGGTACTGACTGTATTCTGGAATTTGCGAGCAGCTGAACCATTTTTTAGACAGACAAAATTTCCATGTTGCAAATTTTCAGAGTCCGTATTATGCAAAATTTCTATGACTTACTGTTGGTGAAGCATGTGTATGTGTACAGATGCATAAAATGTCAAATTTGCAATTGAGTAACAGATAACTGAGTAATAGATAATTGAGAAATAGATAATTTCCATATTTTTATTGTAAGCTGTGAAAACTAACAGTTTCACTTATCATTTTGGACAAATCCAGATTCCAACGACTGATGAGACGAGTGAACAAGAAGATGAAGAGTTATCTCATGAAGCTAGATCAGAGGAGGCCCATGTGGGCTCTTTACTGCAGGAAGACGGGTTAGATACACTTACTCATACGTTAACATGTAAACCTTAGTCCGAACTGGAAAGAGAAATTTCTATATTATTATTTCTGCTGAATTACACATTTAAGATAAAGCTGGATAAACAAGGTACATGATAGCCTTCACAGTACGATCACTTCAGGATAACCTTTCCAACAGTTCAGTCATACAGAGAAAAAGCATTCATATTATAATATAGTGTTTGAAAGCTCTCGGCATCAGGAATGCAAAAATCATCATTTTAGTGAGCTGTAGCTTCTGAGCCACTGAACTTAAACTGAAGATTCTTTCCTCTGTGAGTGGGGTATAACATAGGAATTTTATTTGGAGTGCAATTATTGAGTATAGGTATAGGTGTGTGACAATCTATTTGCAAAGACATTTCAAGCGGAACCCATCCCGCCTATTTTTCAAAAAATTGGTGCCCTAGGATTGCTGAAAATTGTGTTAGCCGCAATTGTTAGCCCATTGCAAAGTATGAAGCCATAGTTGTGAGTTCTGAGGCTAATTTCCCATGCGTTCAATAAAAGCCTACTTTTGTTTTGTCAATCTAACTGTGATCTATAGCATCGCGTCGGAAAAAACTGCAATGATTTCTTGCTTCCTGATGCCAAGAGAGCTTTTCGACAGTTTATAACATAAAATGACTTTGCTGTGATAATTTTCAGCTGCTACTATACTTAAATTATGAGATAGTATGGGGGTGTCAGACAGTATGCTGACATCATATTTTGAATGTAAATCACTTTGACCCGTAGTGTTGGTTTCTCAAAGGCCATGCAGCCATTGAAGTGATGATGTAGATGATAAAAATAAATGTAAATTTTGACATGTCAACCTGCTACTTGGTATGAATTCAACACCTCTCAGCCATGCAACTTGAAAGTTTTAGTTTTCAAGGTTTTAGCGGGGACAACTGCAAATGGGTCAGTTTACCTTATCCACATACTTGCTATCCTCAATCCCCTGAAGGGAAGTGTATAATTTATGGGTGACAGATTTTTTTCAGTTATGCAGAGCATATCAGTAGTTCACAGGTCAGTTCTTTATCTGTTCACAGCTCATACCACTAACAATCTAGTTGAGCGTCAGTTCTTGGTAATAAAGCGGAGTGTTCTGAAATGGACCCGAGCTCATGGGCCATTGGCTCTAATGAAGAAGCTAGCAGTAGACTACATGAGTCGCCTTATCGCCAAGCTCCTTAGACTTGCACATGGTGCAGATATCACTGCTACAAAACGCTCAAGTTTGTTCTGGCTCGCTACAGGTAATCAATCCATCGAGATTCAGTGACAAAGAACGCCTGACTCAATACAGATTGTAATTGGGCTTCTTGTGGATTGACTATACTGGTTATAATCGGTAACATTTGACTGGATGGTAGTAAAGATGTAGCATATTCAAATATTATAAAAACTTTGAAAAAAACACGGGTAAATAGAATTGGCTGAAAAGATGAACATTGCAAATGAAAGCGTTAACACTGTGTGGTTTACAATAAGCCATTAATAAGGCCCTCCCCCCTAACTCAATTCACTTGCACCCTAGGATTTACGTATGAATGGTTTATAATATGGATTGGCTTGCTTTGCCAATATTGATTTGCCCGCTCGGTATTGGTACCTGCAGATGATCTGCGACGTAACCAATATTGGTTATCAGTATATACATTTAACGATGTTGGGTTTTCTGTGTGATAGTATGTAGGTATCAATGACAGACTAAGTGGCATCACCGATATTTGCTTGTAATATACGCTCTGCTGACATTTCCATCTCTAAAATAACTTTATAAGGTCTTTTTTGTGTGAATTGTCGGAAACAGCATGTGTTAATATTGGTTGGTATTTCGCAAATTCTTCACTATCAGTTATACTTGCAACACCATTTTTAGTAGGTACCTGCTATTTGTCTTGTGCCTAGTGCATTTCTAGCTCTGTCAGTGTTCCATGCGGTAGTATCACAGAGTGAGGTGTGTCAAGTTTCGGTAGACAACAAATTGACAAAATGATTCCTATTGATTTTAAGGTGAGCAACCAGCACCAGGTTGGTGTGTGCCCTTACATACTGACGATCGATCAGAACCAGAGGAAGATATACCTCAACCCGAACCGATAGCTGTAGCCAGCCAGCAAAAGAAAAGTCAGGCTGTTCCAACTTTATCAGCGAAGGCATAGTAAGCAACATAATTGTCGACATATTTCATGCTTTTTAGTGCATGTGGTTATAGTGCAAACCAACTTTTGCCAATATTGAATCTGTAACCCAATAGCTACTGTTGAAACATGTACAAGTATATCTAAAATGTAAATTATTCGAAATTCCACCGAATATTTTCAATATTTGCCGCTGCTATGTCTAATGCTCGTTTGTCTTTGGGATTTGCTGGGAAATACAACCGAACTGTATTAGAATATCTTGCAGTGCGATTTTCAAATGCATAATACCGTGGTTAAGGTATAGTATCGGTTGAAAAATTTTGTTGCGAAATCATTCATACAATATATCGTCGGAAAGCTCTCAGCACCAGGATGCCGCAAAAATCATAACATTTTTGCGTCAAGTCAAATGATGCGATGCTACAGGTCATAATGTAATCGGCATTGCTAACCTATTGAGGACTCTCACTTCTTAGCCAATGTAGATAAAATCAAGATTTGTTTTTCTGTGAGCAGGGTATGATTTGGGAATGTGATTTGATTGAGTTCAACCATTTGGGTATAGTTATGTTACAATGTATTTGAATGTTTCGAGGGAAACCGTTCTTTGATTCTTTTTCAATAATTTGCTGTTTTTGGGTTGCGGAGAATTGTGTTAGATGCAATTCTTAGTCTGTTCAAATGTACGAAGCCATATTTTTGAAGCTTGAGGCTAATTTTCCATGTGCTCAGCCAGCCCCCAGTGCGCCATAAAAACCACCAACAACTATGTCTTGACATATTTGAAGCCAAAGTTTGTGATATTGTCATTAATAATACTACAAGCTTCGGCTTTAAAACTGTCACAGCATGGTATTCATAAAAATTCATGGAGTGCCTTAGAGATAAGCTTCGTGGTTTCAAACTGGCCAGGAACCATTATTCCTACCACTCAAACATTTTTTGTAAGACATTTTTTTGGAAAAATGCTCAAAAATTGTGCGCATTGTGACTTAGATGAAAATGTCCTTATTGACAGTTGATTGTGTCTCAACTCACACGAATGAGTGACACCAAGTACCCAGCGTCGCGTCATTTGACGCAACGCAAAAATTTGATGATTTTTCGCTTCCTGGTGCCGAGAGCTTTTATAAGGGTATATAACATGAGCGATTTTAAAGCGACAATTTTCATCAGACGCTACTATGTAAAACTGAGGGCAAGGCCTGTAATACTTGTTTTATCACTATGGGGCAGTCATGTGGGATCTGTTAATCCTAATGTTTTTGCCTAAAACTGCAGAGGCCGTCTGATACTTTGAACATGACTCAGATTTGTGATCAATTCTGTTGTGATTGGTACATTGGATTAAATATGTAAAAACTTGTTTAATGATTTGAAGATTGACTATAAAAATATACTCACGCCCTTGTTGGCTTCCATAGGAGCCACCAAATATTTTACGAAATATTCTGTAGAAGCCATACAAAAACTTATGGCAGGACTCTCCACATCACTGATCATCATAGATGTTTGGAATCAATATCAGCGTAGCTCTTTCTGAAATTTACATTTCTTGCATTCTGAAATTAATGGCATAAATCCTTTGTTCAATGACAATGCTTGCATTTCTGCACTCATCACATGGGGATTGAAGAATTTACAAATTTACGCCTTTCCTATCGCATCTGTTAGCAAAGTCACTATTGCATCTTTTTCAGCTTTAGGATTGTGGATAAAGTCTACAAGTATTTTAAATCCAGCGAAGATAGACCAATTATTAATGCCTTCTGCAACAAACTTTTGCGGTCAACAAGTGCCAAGAGATGCAGCATGTTACTGAAGGCTATTGATGGTTCTACCGGAAGGAGGTATGTATTGTTTTATGATCCAGATAGAATAACCCAATTATGCATGCGTGCAATATAGTTTTTTGTGTAAAAGCCAAATACTGTCTATGGGCTTGACTATTTCGTCTGCACTCATACTAAGAAGTTTGAATTGAAATCACTGGAAAATGTTCAGAATCCATAATACGTGAGCTGGTCAATCATATAAGTAGGACAAAAATAAGACTGACTAGTCAGCCCGCCACTGTCCAGGGGGCCCAGCAAAGTGGTAGAGTTTTCCCCACAACAAAGTTTTTATTGAGAGGACAATTTCAATAATTCTCAGACCCGAAACTGTGGTGGGTTTGGGGCTGATAACTGGCGGCTGGTGCCACTAACCCATACCTTGAACAGCTTGAGCACATAAATTTTCAGAAAGGTTTTTGCACCATTAGTAGATTTTAGCAACATTGGCAACAAACCATCATGCATAACACACTAACAGCTAACACACTAACAACATTTATTCACAAAAAAGACTGTTCCAGAAAGTTGTATATAGAGTGTGATAAGTTCAAGAGGGACAATTTTTGGTTTGTTGACATTACAAGACAGTCCCACACTGTTTTCAATAGATCATGGAAAGTTCCAGTCGAGTTTTATATTAGGAAAAAGATTTTGGATGTCATCAATTTTTTTCAATGATGGGAACAATTTTTTTCAATGATGGGAACACATTTCTATTAGCAATTTATAATCAGCAGCTGTGTAAATATGAATTTTTCAATAGATTTTTGGCGTGGTCCACCTATTGGACAACACAAAAAATTGCAAAAACTTTACTCAGATTTTACCAGTTCTCAGTGCTGTGACAACTTCAGTACACATTTTTTCATGATTTTTGAAGAAATAGTGTGTCTCGAAGTCGTTGCAGTGTTCACAATCCGCAATACTGAGTTGACATGCTCATACAATAAGTAAAACTCCATAGGTCTCTTATGAAGCACAGTCATAAAAAGCTTAAAGCTTGGTAAATACTGCCTAGTTTTCTTGGCCACCTGATATACATGTAAACATAAAATGCATCGATTTTTGATATTTTAGAATAATTTCGTGAATATCACCGCGCAAACATTTATCTTGGCTCTGTCTGTAGGCGAAGAATCAAACCAAAGCATAGAAGGAGGCGATGAAAGATGGACAGGAGAGCAAGGCTACACAGACACTGAGGAGGAATAATAGGAATAATACATATCGATGTACACAAATGATAGACAAATCCTGCCCAGCATTGTGAGCACAACTACATTGTGTTATGCACACAATTCCTCTCAGCACATATATACCTTGCAGTCGTAATGATCCGATAGCACCATAGCAAAGAGTATAATTATTCAATTGCTCTCTTGCCCGGAGGGTATATTATACTCTTTGACCATAGGACTATGGATAGGACACACGTACTATTGTTTAACCTAATGCAAGTAGTTTTGTAATGGAAACAAGAATAAGCAACTGTTATTTAAATATTTGCACATGGATCACAATTTTTTACCATTATTTACAAAAGGAGAGGGCTAACTTTACTCGTTGTTACCAATGAGCTACAATTAGCACATCTTTACCAAAGAAGCAAGACCGTTCTTATGGCATTTTTCCTGTTTAATATTTGTCAATCGTAAAAACAGCGTTACTTATAACATTAACTTTTTGTTTAGACTATATACTCATACATATGTTTTCGTGTTGTTAACATGTATACTATATATCAAACAATTTCTTTCCATTGTTATTAGGTAACAGACAACAGTGGCAAATTTTAAACAGCTGACATAGTAGGCCTACATTAAATAAAGTCGCTTGTAACAAATTAACAAAATTATGGCGACACAAAATACTACCTAAAGCAAAGCAAAGTTGTGATTCATACGCCTTTTATTGAATTTTATGACCCTATGTGCCAAACAGATGCGACTGTGACAAGTATGTTATCTGACTTTGGGGAATCTATACCATCTGCCCGCTCTTTCTGAAGCAGCATCTTGCATAGTGGTATGAGTTGTCTTCACATGGTCTCGGGCAAATAACTCTTGATTTTTGTAAAGATTATAGAATCCAAATTCAGTATGCCCAAAGGTTCCCTTGTACGCCTGATAAAAATTATTTGATTAAGTGGTAAAACAAAAATAATCTTTTGTCTTTAGGAGTTGGAATACAATGGACAATGAGCAAAACTGATATGTTAATACCTCTCCAGTCCAATATTTCACTTAAAGTTTGGTTCAGCAGAATAATGCATGTACCTATACCATGGTAAGAATAGTACTTGTGGAACAGCTGGGGTGTATCTCATGCAGAATTGTGAACACTGCTTCATTGATATGATAGGATTCACTCGGCCTCTGATAATGCTTTGTACAGGTTTGGAAAGTCATCAATAATATACTCAACCCAGCTTTAATCCAAACCGGATGATAACAACTATAAGACGCAGACAGCAATAACTACTTGGGGTTGAAATACGCCAACACCTAATGAGTCGGCCGGATCAAAAATGAGCCAACTACATTGCTGCAAATTGGCCATTTCTGAAAACACCTGCGAAGTTGTCTCTTATGCAAACAAAGAAAGGTTAAGTGGTAATTCCAGCACTATCTCTGAGACAATGCATACTTGCGTAACATTATGTAATCAATCGGTCCCAGAAACAACTGTTTGCTTACCATGTTGAGAACATCATCCACAGAAGCAGACCAGCCATCCATGGCTTGCTCGTGCTGAAGGAAAGGGTGTCATCACACCATGTGTGCACACATCATATTAGCCGTTGAAGCCTACCGTTGCCTTTACCGCTTAGTACCACAAAAGAAATGAGCTAGAGGACGGTATAGCTCACGACTAACTGATCAATACTCACAAACTGTATGTGTCAATATGTTACTAGCTTGCTTAGCCTGTCTTGGTAAGAATTTCTGGTGTGGAAGCAATTTTCACATAGTGTTATGGTGTAAAACATTTTCTCACCTTAACTATGCTAATTAATCCAAGAACAATCATTTAAAGCAATAAATTTACGCTTTAGACCATTGTATAGATTATGGGTGGGCAAAGTTTTCAGACAAAAGGCCACATTTGGAATTCGGGTATAGGTGGGTGTAGTTCCAGTTCTAGTTAGTGTGATGTATCTTGTGGCGACACTACAGCAGTCGTGGCGATATAGCTGATATTACATCTCCTTTCTTTTGTTTATCTTTCTTTTTCTTTGCTTACAAGCTGGAACTACATTGTATATATGAACAGCATTAATTTCGAGGAATGACAGTATAACATTTCAATTTCAGTTTTGGCTGACTACAATTTCTATGTTGCGAATATCTTTTGCACAATAGTAAACTTATTAACATCTAGAATATGTGTTAGCTGTTATAACTATCAGACACAGGATTACTTATTGTCTTGCTTCATCTCATTACACATATACATGAAATTACTCCTTTTGAACTTCAACACGAACTTCACACATGGGGAACGACATGGAGCTATTTTCCATATGGTAATCACCATCTTTGTTTGGAACTTCTCTTATATAATAACTAGGAACAAGTGTGCACATATGGCGCAAAGATATCTCCACAAGTGAAAACCAGGGGCTTGTCAAGAGTCCAGGGCAATTATCACCACTGCCGAGTAGATTTATCTCATTTCTAGGTCCCGTAACATTGACCGCAGTTATCCCCTCTTGAAAAAGAGGTAGACAACTCAAAAGGCAAAAAGCTTGTAAGTCAATTCAAGGTTGATCAACATGGTCAAAAAAGAGTTGTTATGCTGAATTTGAAGCATTTTGAAAACAGATCTTGACACCTTTCGGTGCACGCTCGCAATAGTTTCCTCAGATTTTCAACAGAGCGTCAAATTTTTGGGTGAAACTAGACAGCACGATTTTCCAGAATATAAACCCCGAAAAAGTGTCGTACAACCCAGGGATATGTTCAACTCAAGAACTTATGTTTCAGCTCAAGAACATGGCACTATACAACTAATATTTTGTATAGTCAATAATAAATGGGCTTTGAGATGGCAAATCACAGTACTTTTGGTCATAGAATGCGCTACAGCACATTAATTTAAACCAGGGCTTTCACTGACAGTCAAAAAGGTTTACGGGACATGCCAGCAAAAGCGTATGCATTGTTCTCACGTTATTTCATGGAATCTGCCATAACACACAAGGAGCTTTACAATGTATAGCAAATGACAAGAATATTGCAAACCATAATGGCAAAATTTTCAAGACAGAAGGCCGCCATAAGGCTGCAAAATATTAGCCTCAAGGCCACAGCGGCAAAAAGGCCGCACTTTGCCCGTGGCTGGTATTGACCTAGTTTTTGTTCATTTTCTAATCCACATTTGACCACAGTTGGGGGAAGAATTTCAGGCCATCCACACCACTGGCTTTAGCTTGCTCTAGACCAAACTTTTTTCTGTTGTTTTCGAGATATATTGATCAGTAAATCAAATAATAATATCAAACAAATCCACTCATCTGTCAAACTAGAAAAAATGATCATTGCATTCGCTAGCATGCAACATTGTTTACCTAGTTACGTCCACTCTACACCCAGGGAAATGCATGTTGAACACCCCTGATACCCAGATATATCTGGGTTAGATGGTTGGAATCTTTGGGCTAATTTGAGGTTGGATTTCGCAATTTAATATTGTACTTGATTTGACGCCTGTTTATTGCCTTGTGTGACTTTGCTTACAGTGGAAGTCTGGGGTTATGTAGCGATTCAATGCGCCCCTGCCAACACCACTATAAGTATCATACAGCTAAAATCATTATAGATATAATAAAGATTATCATAACAAGATCGAAACCACATTACATATAAGGCCAGCACAACTTTGACTTTGGATGTGTGTCCACCTGCCTCACCTTAATTTGCTAGGCCGTGAAATGGAAATCCCTCGTCCCCTCATGGTAATCAACCTGAAATTACATTCATTTCGCATTTATGATTTTTTAAATGTGAAATAAAACCTCCCTCATCTCATTTTTGAATTTTCAACACTTATACCCACTAAACCTGGCTTAAATTTTTGTGAAATGTGAAATGGAAATGAGGCGTGCTCCACCACAATTTCCATGAAATGTGGACACAGATCTTATCCTGAAGTTGTGCTGGCCCAATGAAGCCTCACACACATGGTTGTTAACTTTAAATCTAGTGATGTAAATCAATTTTTTTTGATAACTTAGCTCGGCAGACGTGTTTGGTGGAAGGTGATGGTGCCCAGGCCAGTGATAATTAATAACTTTAAACAATCATGATCGTTTAAATTTCTTACATTATTTGGCAAAATGTTAAAATCAAGTAATTCAGAGTTACAGAATGGAGAGGGAGAGAGAGGTTAATACCTTTTCAGTGGTCCAAGATACAACACCATGTTCATAACTTTCTCCCATGTGTGTCGAAAATTTGAGTCGCCAGGGAGAAAAATTTTCTTTGCTATTTAGGCAGGTGATATACAAAGGATTGGCATGTGCAGATGGAACACAGCAGTGTGTGTCGTAAAAAGCTTTTCATGATCGGTATATGGTATTGGATTTATATTATACTAACTCAAAATACATATTGCCATTTGCTCCCCAAAAATGGTTCAAAGTAGTGATGTACATTTGTATAAATTAAGGCTCAAACTGCAAATAAGAATTCCGAAAAATATCAGCTTTGAATGTATGTTTGATTAGCATATTGGTGTTTTGTCAACTGCATGTATCACGTGTAAGTCTGGTACTCTGTGGAATTTTTGAAGAAATCGGAGGCATCTGAAAATATTGTAGCGGACAGCAATATACATGTATGTCAGTCTATAGCACAAGCCTAACACCATCATTTCAAGGGTTAAAGAATTAGCAGATGACGGTGATCCCGTATAAATCCTTAAGGGGAGCGACTCCAATACAAGCAAAATGGATCAAGCTTGAATCTACTAGTGAATGCAAAGTATCCAAGTTTACATATAACAAGTCTGCTGTTGCTCGCTTCGCTCGCAACATCATCCTTGTGGCTCTCTAAGCAAAGTGAACCGATTACGGTTTAACAGCCACTATTGTTAACCTGTCTTTTGAGCTCCATATCATTTTGCTTTCCTAACAAATGATTATGTCTGTACAATTGACACACAACGGTGAGTCGTGATGTCCTTTGACAGTATGTCACAGGGCATTGTTGCGAGATTCTGACAGCAGGCTATTGAAAGAGATTGATCACAGTGGTTGCCTAGCATTATACAGTTTTAATATATTAGATACCGCAATATTAAAAGCAGTGGTGGATTGGGACTTTGGGCTAGGGGGGAGTGCTCCCCCTGCGACAAAAATGCTCCCCCTTTCTGCACGAGTTGCTCCCCTTACGGACATTGCTTTGCTCCCGCCTATGTGAAATTCAAGTCACAGAATGAGGAGGGATGAGGCATTTATCGTTTTGAGATTACATTTCATTTATGGCAGTCAAAAGAGTTTCCATGTTCTCGCAAGCCTATTATTTTCAATGTATCTTGGGTTCTTATCAACAGTCATTCTTCGCTCAGCCATCCTAAAGCAGCAATAATCAGTCAAGTAGTCAAAGAAGTAGGAAGATAGATAATGGCAGTGCAGTGATTGATCGTCAACCTGAGCATTAGCAATACATTCTTCATCATATCTCAGTATGGGTGTGATCTGTAACTGTTCATTAGATACCATTCTGATCATTTCACCCAGAAAGGGTTCCACCAATACAGCTGCGTAATATCCCTCAGGAAGTTTCCAAACTACCATAATAATGATCACTGATAATGACCGAGCTGATTATCTAGAAAGCCACTCGCTTCAATACTAATCAGGGACCAATCAGTACTCAAATTTATATAATACAAAAATATCAGTAGTTATCCTCTCAGAAAAAGGAGAAGATAATTCCTAAAGATTCTTAATACATGTAAGTAGTTGTAAGGGGTTTTAATGTTTTGTTCCAGTTGCATTTTTATTTGTATTAGGGAAGGGGGTAGCCTGTGCCCCAAGGGCTCACCCCTTAGATCAGCCACAGGGTATGACCTAGCAGTAGACCAGCACGAGGAGATTGTGTAATGATATCGTTGTAATCATGCATGCTAGATAAGAGGTGACATTGTCACTGAGAATATAACAATGGTTGTCCTAAACTGTGAACGCTACGTCCGTTGGAAGTTAGTGATTTCACTGTCATGATAGTCATAATATGTAT
>ERZ1740056.116-NODE-116-length-11660-cov-7.395950_pt1 | contig 11660 bp, 8 predicted proteins | sample MGYA00581746_ERZ1740056 | MGnify/ENA primary metagenome ERZ1740056 (study PRJEB43018, sample SAMN04849745) | marine metagenome | isolation source: floating plastic debris | place: Pacific Ocean | collected 2008-09-01 | study: EMG produced TPA metagenomics assembly...
AACTGGAAAGCAATCAGGCACGGACCATTTTGTCTCACGCCATGTCAAGTTATATGCATATTAGTGAATTTTTAATCACGCAAAGTCAGCTGCAACCAACTTTATATAAAAAATTACAAATTATTCAAACTGTCTGTTGTGTTATATTACATAAGCCTGGGACACTCTGTCCCAGGCTAATACTAAATAAGCCTTCTGATTTCAGTTAGATATTGATTCCCAGTTCATTCATTCATGCATTTTTGTTGGTTGTGTACTATTTTCAGATTCAAAGATGATGTACAAAAGAAAGTCATCACTGGCAGCATTCTCAGGTAGGGGGAGGAAGGGAAAAGTCAACCCCTGTAAAACACCTCATTTTAGTTCGAATTTTAATCTCTGCTAACAATTATGCTATAACCATTTTCTTGATGATAGTTTAGATAAGAGTTAGTCATAAGTGCTCTTTATCCGAATCGAGTAGAGTGTAGAACTACCCTATACACAAAAAGTATTCATCAGCATTAATCTTCGCCATTTTCGCTACTTGAAGTAGTTAATTTTAAAAGTACCTAATTTCACAAAAATTTTATATATGAGAAACCCAAGTAGCTAACATTAAAATAGCTAATTAACCTGGTAAACAAAAACATGTGAAACTTTTTACTAGCTAAAATAAATGTGTCTAGGGTATACGCCGTCAGATTTGGAATCTTAGCTCTTAGTGGGCGCCACTAATTCCACCGGATTTTAAGTCTGAGTGATGAGACATAATAAGAGTTGAAGAATCTCCTCACTTTCTTGTTCTTTTGCTTCATTTTTGGTCACTGATTCAGAGCCCTGAGTAATTTATTCATAGTGGGGCGCTTGAATCAGTGGCTCTTACTAGGCTTAGCTGGGTCAGCGTCACATTTCGTCACATTTTATGTTTATTTACACCACACTGAAAGCTGCTCAATATGCTGCAAAAGTAGTTGTGCCCTCAGACCAAAGATATTTATCAGATCACACGGTTTTATCAGAAGAATGCTTGCCTGTACACTGGAAGCCCTGATTTCAATCCCCAGTCAGGCACATTGGAGCTCTATGCTACCCATATAAGTGCTCAGCATTTATGGGATAGACTGGGGGAGGTAAAGTGCAATTCAATGTTACTGCTTAGAAATAGTGACATTGTGTTAGTAATCCACAAGCAGTTGCATACTGCTATAGGTGTCTTGAGCTAGAAAAACGCGATGAGATATACTTTTCAATTGTGGTACCAGTTACATATTGCTGTCAGAATGAAAATAATATGTTGAAATTCCTTCTTCCAAGCTACTATTCAGAACCCTATAGATGTGGTAAGTGAATTGTTTTTCTTTTCACAGGTGTTTATGGTTGCCATGTGGTTGTTATGCTGAAATCTGAAGCCGGAGCACGGCCTGTCACAGGTGCTAAGTTAGTTGTTGTGCACTCTAAGCCGAAAGTTGGTGTATATCAGAGCAGGGATCAGTTTTTGTCTGGTGAGACTGTCACTATTGAGTGTATTGCTGATGGATACCCTTTGCCAAACATATCATGGAGCTTTGCGTCGTGGCAGAAGATGGATCTGAAAGCGTCAAGCTCACCAGGTTAGTCAAGTGTTGTAGAGTGTATTTACTAACAACTGCATCTGTTAAGTGCCTGCATCTAAAATTCTACAAAGGTTGTCTCCAGGATTGGACGATATAAAAGAGAAATTGCAGAATCTTGGGACGCGACCTCATTTTAGCCATCATCTGTGGGAGTCTCCTCCCTTCATCGCGGCTTGAGACAACCCCGGTGAATACAGGCACTGAATACATGTATAGCTGATATGGCAACTCTGTTTATCAGCACATGTTAATGTTGGTGCCTCAAAATGAATTATCAATAAAAGCATATTAATGATTTTAGATTGAGTAATTCTAGGAATTCCAGTCCTAAATTGCATTGTGGGAATTTGATTAACATGCTTTTATATTTGCTAGATAATGATTCCTAAACAGACTGACGATCAAATTTAGTTAATTGTTCATGTTCAAAAATTAAAGCCATTTTTTATACTGCATTACAATGGTTACGATCAACATATCAATAAAGAGGACTTTGAGTTGGAATTAGCATTTTGAAGCATACTTCTGTTTTGACCCCAGGATAAGAATAATTTCAGCTATGTTACAGAAGTGGAACAGTTGCCATATACCCTAGAGGAGTAAAGTAGTAGCGGGAGGAAATTTTGGCGTTTTTACACCTTAAAAAATTAAAGTAAAGTCACTTCAAAATTTCTCAAGTAGCTAAATTAAACTCCCAGGAAAATTTACTCCTCTAGGGTATTGCACATGGGAAGTATGTAACAAGTTGGTTACACTTATCCGAAACCTGTTTTCTGTATATGTCAAAGTCGAGGCTATCTAAGTGAACTAACACACAGATGAGTTCAGTTTTGTTGTGTTGGCGGTACAATATGTAAACTGAATTTAGCTTTACAACAGAAACGAGGCAGTCTCTTGTAACCATGAGTTATCTCCTCTAATGAGAGTGGGAGCAACTCCAAATTTGCGCAACAAGTTTCATAATTACCAAACAAATAAAACAATGATGCAAAGAGAGACAAATTTATTTTAGATGCAATTGAGCATGAAGGTGAGAGGTTCAAGATAGATACGCAGTATACCAAGGTAGGAGAAAATGGCTACAACGCACGAGTGCATTCGATACTCTCCATCACAAACGTCGATAACAAATTCGATCGAGGTCTGTACCACTGTACGGCTCAGAATGTGTATGGTCAGGATGACTCTTACTATTACCTCAGAATCAGGTATTACCTGGCCTTTCTATTCCCTCTGGTAGGTATTGTGATACAGGTTTTGTTGTTGGTGATCTGTTTGGCCGTATTTAAAAAACGGTCCAAGCAAACATCCCCAGAGATTGACAACTCGACAAAGATAAAACGCCCGCGATTGCAACCAGAGCCCACAGATTCGGGGTCTAAAGGAGTTCTTGATGCAAGGCGTCCATCCCGCCGCCTCTCAAACCCACATACAGATCCGTTAAGTTTGGAGGAGGTCGAGCCAAATACTGTGAAACAGACAGAAAGCTATAAGACTGGCTATATACCGCACGAGCTGTCAGGTATTATTGATGAAGAAAAGGAGGTCAAAGATATGCCGAGTGATGGGCAACCAAAGGAACAAACAAGTAGCAAGGATAAAGCCTAGTGACACTAGAAACAAACTCGAATGATAATACCAGTGAATATAGGAATCTCAAATATATTATTTTTATTATTTTGAACAAAAGTTGGTTTTCATTATTTCATTCCACTCCGTTTATTTCCTGTATGGTTTTTCAGTTTTGTTGATCATACATCTTACGTTGTGCTTTGGCAAATATAAGTTATCTAGTATAATACAATGTATCATAAAAAACAGTGGACGCTGGTCCCCGGAAAAGTTTGAATGTGATGGCTTCCCATATTGATTCGATTTGATTTCTCGATGATGTGATATTGTAGGAATTGATGGCAAAAAAACACAAAAAACACTCAAATGCCAGCTACTGTACACAAAGCTTACCAATGCCAGTGATGATTGTTCAGGGAATTACAACATTCATAGTGATTGTTTAAGGGTAGGGTATCACGGATAATCGGATTGTCTTTATAAGATCTATCACATAACATGACAATAACAACTATAATCGAGGTATAAAAAAAAAACCAAAGAGAACTACATGTATCATATCACGGCTATAAAGTCATCCGTAATCAGTAATAATATACAATAAATGTAATTATTAAAAAGCGCTAGCAGTAGTTGTAAAAACAACCTCAAAGGTTTTTGTAATTGTAATACTCTACCAGCTGGTAGTACATGTATGATACAACATTGATTGGGTCTGTATGTACATGTACCATAAAGTTTTTGTGCATTCATTGCTGACAGGAAGGAAAATTGCTAATATTTTGATATTATTGTGGCATGATTAACTAGGAGTCATGATTCCATATGTATCTTTATAGAATTGCATCAGCGACCTGCGAAATAGAGTAATTGGGTAGCAAAGGATATCACCAGCTTGACCTTCGGATCGGTCATAGTTCAGATGCTTTTGATTGACAGACATTGTGATGCTGCTTTCACACCTGATATGGAATCCAAGGAGTTGAAAGTAAATACGGGAAGACAACTTACAAGTTGTCTCGTCCTAGCTAGTCCTGATACAGTTTGCCTAGAGCAGTTTCCTTTGGTTAGTGTGTGAATTAATGAAGGCCAAGCAATTTCGGGTAGTCAAGCATCCAACTGATGGTGCTATGATTCATCATCTATGTTTCCTTTTCAGTAGAGTGCTGCATGTCTATTTAGTAGAGATTAGGTTTCACCAGCTTCGCTCTTGGAATTTAATTGGAATGTTTTTGTTTTGTCTAAAGAACAGTATGTGCTAGTACAGTTGAGATCAGGATAAATCCAAAGCTTAGATGAAGATGGCTGGCTGCTTGTATGGCTCTAGTAGCTGTAAAAGAATTATAGGACATATTTATGAGTGCACGCAGGGTGAACAACTCCCTACATGCTAGTAAAATTTTCCAGAAACTTCCTGTGCCCATCAATGAGAGAAATATGGCCAAATAAAAAATTTATCACGTTTAGTCTATCAATTTCCCTCAATATCCTTTAATCTTAATAGAATGATTCAGTTGCAAATGCACAAGCCAAATGCTGGAATAACAAAGGTTTGCATATACCAAGCCATACAGACAAGATTTGTGGTTTAGGTTTCTGTGTGAGTATGATACGACTGATTGTAATCACTTCATGCATGACATGCGTTTCACGCTTATCAGATAGCTTTTACACCTAACATGGAAGGTGTTGTAGGATTTCACTTGTGTTCGGCTTTAAATGAGACTGGGACACAACACACAAGACTCTACTCACAGTCAATTGCCAGTGGAAAGGTAGTTGCAGCAATATCTCCACCGTTTTCTTTATGTCTTAGTTTTGCTTCGTATTCAAAAGCTTTCCCAGTTGCTACCATGTCTAAGCTGATTCGAGGAATATGTAAGCTGAATGTTTCCCCCTCCTTCAAACAAACAAAGGACTGACGATGGTGATGAAAGCTACATAGGTTTGGTGTGTTGGAACAGTATCTTTTAGCATTAAAAGGCTGTATGGGTATTTTGGGTCAAACATTTGATGAGCAGATAACATCAAAGAAATGGAAGGCAAACATATGGAAATACCTAGGGCCAAGAGGACACTACTAAAACAGACTGTTGTAATAAACTAAAAAATTCATTTTTAATTTGTCCAAAATAACGTGCAATACTTACATTCATTATCTATGACAGATGCAATACACTTGGTTTCCAATGTCCTTGACTTTTGACTTTTAAGCAATATGGTAATATGGAAATATTAGCAGAAAAATTGCATTTTGGGAATCTGACAAGCATAAACAGTAATATCGCGTAACTAACTCTTTTTGCTATTCTCAAGTATTTTTGATGTGGAGCCATTAGAGTTACTGTTTCATCGTCATACACAAAGCTCCATTCCAGCTCAACGAAATTCAAATCTCCGCCATAGTTCATCACGTTACAGGTTATCACTACGTCTAGGTCATCCTCTTTCACTGGACGTTTGTAGTTGCTGTCACATTCCAAACTTGCTGTCTCTACAGAAGTGGTTGATTAAACAGGGTTTGTTCGATCCGTAGACAAAAAATAAGAATGCAAGGCATACTGTCATATACGGCACTAGATTGCTCTCAGTATTTAGGCATACGACTGTGGCAAAGAATTCAGTGGAGAGGTGTTAGATTCAAATCCATAACCTTCACAACATCGGCATGCTGAAAGGCTGCTGAGCCACCCCATGCTACCAATATGGGGTCACTACAACAGAGGGTATACAAATGATTCAGCATGTTTGACCTACTTTGATCTCTGGTTACACAAAGATATGTTAATATTTTCTCTGCATGGCTAGAGCCACTTGCATAAGTCAGGGGTTGTAATGCACTGTGCAAAGCAATGAACAGCTAGCCTTTTTGCCTTTTTTACTCCTAAGTCGCTTCACGTCATTGAAACAGGGATAAGCTCCTGCCGTATACCCCACCAGGGGTCCTGACGACTTTACCTTTTTTGCCAAGAATGCATCACCTAACTATCCAAAATATGTACAAACACAGCGTTACACGATGGCAAACATTACTCGGTGTTCATTATACCTTCTCTGGTGAGGGAGAAGGATTGTACAACTATCTGGTTATCTCCATCCTGTAGGATACAGCTCATTACGTACTGTCCGGCTTTTTCTGGCACCCACTCATCGTTGATGAGCTGTACGCGACGTGTCGGCACTCTCAAGCCGTCATCTCCTGACCAAACAACCTCTGATGAGAACTCAAAGTCTTGTGTTATCTCTGTATTCTATTAGAAATAGAACAAGATGTCAATAATGCGCGCACCTATTATATTTTAACTTTTAAATAGGAAGTAGTAAGTTGTGTATGAGTTGTCTGACCATGGTACTGGAGAAGATAATTCTATAGTTTGGGACTGAATTCTGTCATGAGATACGCATGTAGTGCACACTGCATATAACATGTCATAATTAACCTAGCATTAAGCTAAATGACCTGTTAGCCTGACATGCGCCCGATGGGCCGAGCAAAGCGAGGAGGGCCTCTGATCGGACACAAATTGGACACACGCTGGCAGGGCAGACTAGCATTGAGCACACAGCACTGGCAAGTCACAAAGTTAAAAATCTAATTTTGATGTATTAAACCAACTCTTTGGTCATGTTAATTCAACATACTGGTACAGGGCAATCGTTGAACTAGAGTAAACAAGATAAACAAAGTTTTATAATTCATAAGTAGTGCGCTATGGCAATTAAGTCATGTTTCAAAGTCGTAATACATGTTTTATCGCCTGCAGTACATACACTATCTAGTTTCATGATAAGATTTAGGTCTGTGCTCAATGAATCAGCTTGTGCCATGCACTTTATCTCCTGTCCAATGTTAAACGGAATCATCGATTGGTCATCTGGTGCTGTAGGGGTCAGAGCCAACTCTGCGGATTCCTTCGCTGTGAATATTTGAACTTGAGATTAGAACCAGATAAGATAACATATTGCTATTGTTGTTGTAACAGTGAAATCAAGCTCAAAATTGGCTAAATTTGTAATCCCAAGAGCATGAACCCTTATATCTCCATATAACTTGAATCATGAGGTCGGTCTTCATCGGTCAAGTGATGATACTTGGAGTCAAGCAAGTTGATCTTTTTCCCTGAAACCAAGCCAATGTTTGTTGTTGTGCTGCAGACCACAGTCTCCAAGTGATAAAAAGTGAACAAGAACACACTATGTTGAACAATTTTTATATTTATGATAGAGTTTTAAGCTGACTAACATGGCAAGTAAACTAACAAATCAATGCGTTCCTGCCAAAATATACTCTACTCGTGTGGATTTGCCGGAGACAAACTACTTGGCAGGCCAGATATAAATCGTATTTTCACTACCTGGGTTGATCATCATGTTGACTTGCTTGGATTCTGTTACATCATTGTTGGTTGGATAACCTCCTTTACACATATAGTCACCAGTATCTTCTGCCTCCAAACCTGAGGTTACAGAGAAAAGCAGAAACCTGTGATACAGTGACTACAACACTCGTGGCAATGAATGTGGAAAATACATACATACATGTACATGCATAGCCGCACATGAAAATTTAGAATCGATTGTTTATGTGACTTGCATACATCAGTGTGAATTTCACAGCCCCATACTCTTTTGAAGTGAAAGCCCAACCATATGTTCAATATGTCCAATATCGTACTAGGTCATAACCGGGCTAATGTAAATATAAACATGTATGATGGTATCATGAAATTCTTCTTACCGCGTATAATGAGATTACTCCATGACCCCTTTGGAGGGATTGCGACATCATCAATCCTTTCCACCACATATTTATCTGGTTTACTGGAGAATGGTGCGCGTATCTCTACATTTTCTGCTATTTCTACCCACCCACCGTCTTGCTTTTTGTACCTGGTGAAAATGATTCAATCATTCGAATATCAGAAAGTTTCTAGCTTGAGTACATATAACAATAACTACATGTATGTAGGGTATGCATGCCACTTTCTATAATGTAACTTAACTGTCTGCTGTCTGTAAACATAAAATAACTGTGTTTGTTCAATTTTACATTTACAGTTTAAGTGCTCAGGATGGCTACTCACCAGCTCATAACAAAGCTTACATAAATTCCTCCTTGATCAGTCGCATTACACATTAGTTTTATATCTTCACCAACATTATATGAACCTTTGCTTCCATTCTCGAAAGCCACCTCAACCGTTCGATCTGCAACGCTGATTGCTGAAAATAAAGATGAAATATTACATAATAATATATAGAATTCAACTAATTTATATAAATAATATGAATTATTTAATATATTTAGTTTGAGGGACAGCTGCAGCACCAGGTGTATTGATTGTATAAGCGCCTAACAATCAATCTTGAATTTGAGGCCTGTCGATAACAAGCAGCATGGTTAATTCCTCAGACATACACAGAGCTAGAAAGTTTTGATACCAGGTTTGTTGTTGACTTATTACAGCATTAGAGTTATAAAGTGCTAATATGTGTATTTGCATGACCGGATTGGAATGGGCTTTTATTCCCTGGTAATCAAACCGTCTAGGCTGGTAGGCAGACATGGTAAATATTTTGGCGGGCATTGTGCATGCTGACACAGAAGAATCCTTGAACCAGGGTAACCAGTTTGGGAGCTGCAGGTGGGTGAACCTTTCCATGTTTGGTATTTACTAGAGAACAGGTATACACCCATTTCACATATATCGCTTACGTAATTCAACTAAAAGACATAGCGAGCAACCAGAAGAGAGGGTACCAAAACAGCTGACATGCCTAGATGTGTATATACTCTCAATAAGAGCTATATATGAGTATACAAAGACCAAACTCCATAGGTGTGAACTCTCAAAACGCTATGAAGGCAACCAAACTGCTACTGCAAAGCTCAAAGTGTTATGTAACCATAGAGATTTATGAATGTGTTACTCGTGTGATAAGTGTCCGTCCATGTTTTTGGATTGATGTCGTGGAAGGAGGTAGGAATGATCCACAGGGCAGTGGAGGTACCACCATTTAAGGCAGGCCATTTGCCAAGGCTTCAAATAGGCAACTGCTGCTTGATATTGAACTCCTTAGTTTGTTGACAGACTCAGAGTCAGAAAACTCGAAAAACTTGGACTCCGTCCAGGCACCATCTCAGTCTGAGCAACTCGTGGCTTAAGAATTGAGTAGTCGTCTGCTGATGCAAATAGGGCTGATAATTCCAATAAGCCATAAGCCACTTTGAACGGAAAGCGCCATAGTCAATCAAAACGCTAGCATAGACAGAGGTAAATAGAGGCAGAAACTGGTGGCTACAACTTAAGCTTGCGTAATCGTCTAGTCCGACGTGGCCTCATAATCCGCCAGTATGTGCACGAGTATATCCATAAATGCATTCCAAGGCCAATTTTGTGATAACAGAGTTTACTGGCACCATAAAGACATGTAGAGAGGCTTGGTGAGGCCAAAGTAAAAAGATATTGGTAGAAACAAATAAACCATCTTGTAAGACCACAGTCACACAGTAAGTTGAAGTTGCCTGCCCTATGTAGGTAGTAACAGCAGCTACAGGATACACCAGGGGTTCAAATTGCTGATGCAGAAGAAAGCACTCCCAGTGTTTAATGTTGACTTATTCCTATCAAATTTCCTTTGAGACCAAACATGCTAGCAAGTATTGCAGTCGAAATCGAAAGTGAAGGAATAGCACAGCGTCATCTGTCAACAATTTGGAGGCTGCATTACAGATTTCAAACATGTATGCCTGTGTATATTAGTGTGATGGCTAATCAAATCTTGTTGTTACTTTGTAGTTTTTGAATACTGAGTAGAGTAACCTACCATTCTGAAAATCATTGGTAATATGTGAGAGACAATTTTTGGAAATATGTGAGAGACCATTTTCTGCGATGAGACGACCACAGGCAAAACTATCATGAAGCTAAAGCCTAACCTTCGCCCAGACACTGTTTTGAGTCAATCTCCCCGGTTGGGTTATGTCACAATGTCGTATTATTGTATATGTCTATTGTATCACTGATTCTTGATTCAGAATCAGCGTGCAAATCAGCTTGTTACTCTGGTCATCAGTTGAGACAAAGAAGAAAATCACAAAATCTCTCGATATTCCAAAGTACTGTAAAATAATATCGCATTCACCTATACAACTTCAACACAATCGAATCAACACACCTACACTATTATTCACCGCGACAATTTGATTTGAGTCGTTGTGTCATTATTTTTTGAGTTTTATTGACTTTATTACATGTATTTTCAATGAGTCATCAAGCAGTCATAAATGGAGACTCATCGAAGACTCATCGAAGACACGAAGAGGCATCAGCTGCTGTTGCTATCAAATACCGGCCAGTGCTCAGATAAAAAATAATAATATCGTAGAACTGTTTGAACCAATGCACGTACAACAGTTACAACATGTATCTTATCTTAGACTTGGGCATTTATCTGCAATGCAAACTTTGTTACCGTGTATATTACCAGATGAACGTAGTGTAATACAACCTACGAGTACTGATAACGCCTCAAATGGCCAGCTAAATACATGATGTGTAGGTATTACATCAACGTTGTAGTTGCGAGGTAAAAATGAGTGTCACTCAATGTGTAGGCTACCTATACAAGAATTCAGTTCGGAGTTTGAAATAAAAAATCAATGGCCATATTGCACAAGATTAATGTTAACGCCAGCAAAGTCCAATAATTAGTACTGCATGGCATCATGCATTATTTGTGCTGCTATTTTCGGATGCCTAAAAACAAAGAGTCTCCGGATTGAATTTGCATAAAAAAATGCTTGCACTGAATTTACACTGCTGCACCAATTATGGCACTTAGATGTTTTAGGCTTCACCAAATACCTAAGGTTTCGTGTCACTAAAACGTGAAGTACATGATTGTACGTATCACAAGTTTCAAGTACGGTGTTGCTGTTTATAAGACTGCATATTGCAAAGCACCAGGATTCTTGCAGGTTGTCGCCAATGTTTTGACGACATTTAAACGGAATTAGCTTTTCAAGATTTATTCAGATTATTTGCGGAGTACAATTAACCAAATGCATCCAAGTTTTGAATTATTACACAGATATGCATGAGTTTACACAGCTGCATGATAATCAACTTTGAGATTTAATGGTTATATTGCGACTGCGAAACCGCATAACTTTAAGTGCAACCCCAACCCAATCGCCCACCCCCCATTCATATCTCCGATTGGGTCTGATCCCTCAGACTTTGCAGTCTCTTTTTCAATTATTTTGTCATATGTATAACATACCAATGTACAATGTACTGTAGCTATTGCATGGCTAATTCAAACACATACCAGGCATCGGGCTATAGAGACCCACTCGCAACACCCATCTGCAACCACCCACTTCTAACCAATGACTGTGTCAATGTTACAATAAGTTCTTTACCCCCACCAATCGTTCCATCTTCATGATGTATGCATTTTTAAACCCTTGTTATTAGTGGAAGAATC
>ERZ1740056.117-NODE-117-length-11659-cov-6.056791_pt1 | contig 11659 bp, 10 predicted proteins | sample MGYA00581746_ERZ1740056 | MGnify/ENA primary metagenome ERZ1740056 (study PRJEB43018, sample SAMN04849745) | marine metagenome | isolation source: floating plastic debris | place: Pacific Ocean | collected 2008-09-01 | study: EMG produced TPA metagenomics assembly...
GTGGAGGGAAGTTGGTGGATGTAGATGCGTGGAAATGTGGATGAAATGTAGATTTTCCACGGAAGTAGATGAAGTAAAATGTGGATGAATTTATTTACAATTTTGACTGGATAAATTTCTTGATGGGATTTCAGGGAGGTTTGTGGGAAAACCTCTTTGAAATATTGTTCTAGGAGAGGTATTTAAGAGACTATTCCTGCACTTTAAATCATTTAGGTACTGTCTGTCGTCACTGTATCACGTTATGGCTGACAAACGATTTCGTCGCAATATACCACTTTTACACACTCTTCATAAAACTTCTCCAAGAAAACGTCAAAAAATGATTGAAACACTCTCTGATGATACAATCAATGCATTATGTGACTGTGCATGCAATATAAAGAGTGGAAACGTACCATTATCCGCACAACAATTCAAATCCTTGAAGCCATATCACAAACTACTCAAACTCTTGAGTAGCAAGTCTGCATCACAGAAGAAGAAAAGAAAGGCTCTACAAAGTGGTGGATTTCTGGGATTTTTACTTAAACCCATTGCCAAACTGCTCTTTGGAGGGTTAAAAATATAATGGCATCATTTAAAAAATATCTGCTCATTGATCCTGTCAAATATGAAGAGTTGTTCGCAAAAGTTCAATTGCACAAGGGGAATGACATTCTAGTGCATCCTAATATTAAAGCTGTTAAAACTATTGATAATAAGATGAGCTCAATTCTTAATGACGATAAAAAATCAGATCTACAAAAAATAGAGGAGTATAGTACGAACCTTGAGAGTTACCTGAGGAATTTCAAAAATGCGTTGGAAATTTCTAAGAGAGACGCAATTTTGGGAGAAAATAAACATGCTACACCTGATGCTGCAACTATGAATCATCTCCCAAAAGGTCCAAGCATTGATCTTGATACACCCGTCAGTAAAGAGTACAAAAGCGAAAAAGATATTCCCCTTTCATATCGTCCCACTGCAACACATCTTACATCATTTCTCAACAGAAACAATAACTTTGAAGTAAAAAATCAAGAACTCAAATACAAAGGTAAAAAGAAATTTCAATCAGACTTCTCCCAACTCCTGAATGGAATTGTACGATTTAAGAAACCATCAAGCAACAGCAAAAGTGATATAGATGAGTTTGTGTCATTGCTAAGACAAGAGGGTTATCCAGTCACGCGACTCGGGTATGTGAGGAGGAATAATACTAAGAAAACTGTTGTGCCAGAAGACTCATCTTCCAGAATTGTCATGAAGAAAAAAACCTCCAAACTACAAAATACAATTGAAAGGCTTTGTGCAGGGTCTACCCCTTCCAAAAGGAGAGCAGTATCTTCAAAGAGTGTAACACCATCTAAAATATATGAGAAATGGGAAAAGGTGTAACCAAAAAACCAACAGGAGTGGAAAAGTTTTTGACAGAGACCTACTACAACCCAAAAAATCCATATTCCTTTGGCGGGAAGTCTAAGCTTCAACAGCAAGCCAGAAAACAAAAGAGAATATCTAAACAGAAAACAGAAAAATGGCTGCAGTCCCAAGACCCTTACACACTCCACAAAGGTGTTAGGAAACACTTTCCACGCAGACCTACTATTGTCAATGGATATGGAGAGCAGTTACAAGCAGATCTAATAGACATGCAAAAGTTCAAAAACGATAATAATGGTCACAGTTTCATTCTAACAGTTATAGATGTATTTTCAAAATTTGCCTGGGCATATGGTATAAAAAGCAAGACAGGGTCAAATGTTGCTGCTGCCCTAAAAGAGATATTGACTGCAACAAATGTACGTCACCTGCAGACTGACAAAGGAAAAGAATTCAACAATACCGCTGTCAGATCATTGCTGGATAAACATACCATTAATCACTTTTCAACAGAAAACGACGATATCAAGGCATCAATTGTGGAGAGATTTAACAGAACCATTCAAAATAGACTATACCGGTGGTTCACCAGGAGCAAATCACAAAGATGGATTGACGTATTGCCTAGGTTGATGGATTCATACAACAACACATATCACAGAAGCATCAAAATGAAACCTATTGATGTCAACCATAAAAACTCAGAGGAAGTCTGGTTGAATCTCTATGGAAATTTACAACGTGACCGCAAAGTTACTAAGCTTAAAGTAAATGATCCTGTCAGAATAAGCAGGTTCAAACATGTTTTTAGCAAAGGCTATGACAAAAACTGGTCATCAGAGATTTTCGTTGTAGACAAAGTACACCAAACTTCACCTATTACTTTTTCTATTCGAGATCAGATGGGTGAAAAAATTGTTGGGACATACTACAAATATGAACTTCAGAAGGTTTTACTACCTCAAGCATTTGAAATTGAGGAGATTTTGAAAACTAGAAAATTACGTGGCAAACATCAATATTTGGTAAAGTATAAAGGTTATCCCCCAAAGTTTCATCAATGGGTATACAAAAGTCAAATTGTGTGACCTTTGTCCTAATCGAAAGGGTAAGCTTGTTATTCTAATGTGCTCATATTTTTTGTACAGGATAAATATTTCCATTTGTGCTTGAACATCTGTCTGACAATGGTGTCTTCTTTCTATGCGGTGTTACCCTCTAATGCATCACATAAAGTTTTTGAAAACAATAAACTACATACTTACAAAGTGCAAATTCCCAAACTTCCTTCTACGGAAGGCGAATGGGTTGTAGGATTAACTGAGATTTCTTATCCAAGTCGGTGGCCAAACATCACAGAACTTGGTACCGTGTATGTTAAATGGAATAATAGTGAGGAATCCATGGACTACCCAATTCCACCAGGATTTTATTCTAGCATTGACGAACTCTTAGAAAAAATAAAATACATTCTGACTATAAATAAGAGTGGTGTTGAGGATAAACTTCTCTTACATTATGAGGAGGTTGCCAATAGAGTATTTATATCTATTCCTCGAAATGGTGGCTTTACATTTAGTTTTTCCCATAACATTGCTGCACCCCTAGGATTTGAAAGCAATAAGCTATATTCCGTTGGATACACACAAGCTCCATTCCCGGCAGACATAAATGATGGATTCACTGCAATGTTTGTTTACTCGGATATTGTTCAAAAGCGATTAGTGGGTGATGATATGGTTCCTCTTCTGAAGGTCATTCCGGCGGAGCCAATGAAGAAAAAATATAGTCACAGTTGGGTAAGGTTCCAGAATGTTGAGTATGTACCTTCGGTGAAAACACATGTTGACACAATAGAAATCAATATAAGACGAGACAATGGAGAAATCGTTCCATTTGAAAGTGGTAAAGTTGTGGTGTCACTTCACTTCAAGAGAGTTGAATGATGTCAATAATATATGACTTTGATACATCATCACATTCCCTCAAAAATTACTATCTTAACCAATCTGGTGGTGGTATACCTGTCTTTCGTGGGGCTACACGTCAACGGGGATATGGATTAGGGGGAATCTTCTCGAATCTATTCCGGAGGATTGCACCCGTGTTGAAAAATGTTGCTAAAACAGCAGGAAAACAACTAGTGAAAACAGGTGCAAATTTTGTGACTGATGTCATAGATGGGAAAACATTAAAAAAGGCAGCTCTATCAAATTTATCTAGTGGTGGGCAACAACTAGTGTCGTCACTTTCCTCTAAGCTATCGACAAAAAAAAGAGGTGGGGTCAAAAGGAAGTATCCAAATGAAACTGTTAAAAAGAAGAGACGGCGTATAACTAAAGACATTTTCAAATAAACTGTCCTTCCACTGACACAATGACGTCTCAATTCCGTTTGATGGATAAATCTTCTCAAGAAAGTATCATGAGTGAACTTGATGTTTTTCACCCAGGTATGTCAAAAACTAGTATCAGGGAAGGTGAAGTATTTGAACTTCCACCTGAAATTCATCCTAATGGTTTGTCACCATTGACATTTGAGATTACAGGAAATTCTACATTCTATATAGATCTCAGTAATACATTTCTGCATTTGCAATGCAAAATACTGAAACAAGATGGAAGTAAACTCACTGATACAGGAGCTGATGTCAAAATTACCCATGTGACCAATCTACTTCACAGTATGATATCAAACATTAGGATATACATGAATCAAAAAGAAATAGAAAGTAATCCAAATTATGACTACAAAGCATTCCTCTCTACTGTCTTAAACCATGGAAGTGACGCCAAAAATTCACACCTGACCACAGCAAAATGGATCAATGATGACATGGAGGAGGAGCATGCTGCAAACTTTTCTGGACCTCAAACAGCAAAAATGAAAGCCAGGGCAGCTCTGTTGGCAGGAAGCAAAAACACTAGACATGATAGGTCGTCCTATCACACCACTATTTTCCCAGGGTCAATACTTAATTCCGGGAATAAATCTAAGGATTGAATTTGAATTCAATAATCCTCGCAGTATCTTACAAAATGTTGAAAAAGACCTTACCACTGAATACAAGATTGATATTGTGAAAGCTGCCTTACTTGTTCGACGCCTACAGGTGCATCCAACCATTGCTTCCTCCCATGCGAAAATGCTTGATGATGGCAAGAAGGCAAAGTATACTATAAACAGAACTGATGTACAATTCTTTACCATCTCACCTGGTAGACAAAACCAGACCATTACTCTGATAAACAACAAACAAGAAGCAAAAATAATTATTGTCGGACTCATTGATCACACAGCCAAAAATGGTTCGTATGACCATTCGCCTTTCAAGTTTGAGAACTTTGGTCTGTCATCTATCAATATCATGATGAATGGAAGCTATGTATTAAAAAAACCACTGCAAGTTGATTACCAGAATGATATCTATATCCGTGCATACATGAACCTTCTGTCAGTCGCTGGAAAGTCGCTAACAGATACAGGCAATAATATTTCCCTTGAGACATTCAAGAACAGTCTCTGTCTATACGCATTTGACCTTACTCCTGACTGGTGTCACGGTGAAGGAACACATTTGCTGCGGAGTAGCGACACCATCGCAGAATTAACTTTTGCATCTCCATTGGCGAATACAATTAGTGTCATGGTGTATTATGAATATGATGACATGATCAAAATTGATAAAATGAGAACAGTAGAGTTAGCCTCAAAATCATGAACTCTGCTGAGCTTCTGAATATTCTTGAATCTGATCAACACACAAACCTGCTAAATCCAGCTGTGAAAGCATTTAACCATTTCCTTGAAGAACCACTGAACTGTCCATCGATGACAATAGTAAACTTGGATACAAGTGATAAACCAGGAAGCCACTGGGTAGCAATTTTTGTCCCCATGAATGGTAAAACAGAGTATTTTGATTCTTATGGAAATAAACCAAATGTTCACCTTTTGTCTAAACTACAGCAATTAGATGATAGAATTACCTATTCATTATTCCCCATACAAGGATTGTCAACAGTGTGTGGACAGTACTGCCTTTTGTTTTTACTTCTGAGATCAAGAAACTACTTGTACCAAGACATAATTTCTACGTTTTTTATGTGCAAATTTAATACTGAACGTGATGCTATCGCTAACTTTATGATCAATCACTTTTTTGATAAGGCTTTAAGTAGAAAACTGCAAGTACTTGATAAAAACTTTATTATTGATAATATAAAGGAGTAAAATAGAATGCTCAATATAAAATACTATGTCCATAGATAAATACAGAATAAAAATGCATAAATACATAAATCTCAATTACATAAGTCATAGATCAATAGGGGAAGTGGTAACACCATCAGAATGAACCTTCCTCTTTGCATAAAAATAATTCAATCCAGAACGAATTTGTGTATATGTCACCATTTTTTGGTTTCTGCGCATAATTCCCCTATTTATTCCAAACGTTGGATTTTGTGATTCAAGAGTTCTCATAAAATGACATTTCTCGTATCTGTTGAGATTTTTCATGATTCCTTTGGTTGAGGTCTTTGATGCATCCTTGCTATAACAATGGTACGTCTTTGCATTCAGAGCTACAATCCCTGTACCCACAAATTCTTCTTTAAATAATCCTGGTGTGCGTTTATGATAGTCATATGCTGCTTTACAGCACTCATTCATTTTCCAGATTTTCCCCTGACTTTTATATTCAATGAACCTTGATTTGTGTTTATCACAGAAAGGAGGAACAAACCAATCTGCATATTCATTATAAAAGTCAAACTTTCTTCCAGATTTGATCATTTGCTCTAGTGGTGCAGATGTGGCAAAATATGCAGAGTCAGTGTCCATAGTAACATATTGATAAAACTTATCCTCAAAATATTTATCCATCAAGTCATATTTGAATTGCAACATTCTGAGTTTGGCATACTGAAGGATTGCAAATCCAACAGGTATTGGAGTGTCAACATTTATCTTTGGCTTTGCCAATTGAACTTCAAAAACATCATCAGCTAATTCTTCAATACCCAAAAATCTGTTGCTATTGACATACTCTGAGGCTTTCTGTATCGATGAAGTGAATTTCAGATTTGTGAATTTTTCCTTGTTTGTGATTGTAACACCATAAATAACATTTCCAGAAAGCTTACTAGTTTCACTCAGAATTTTTTTAGATGGATCTGTATCCCCTTCCCTTCTTGATTTGCATACCTCATCCCCAAATTTCATAAAACACTTAGATCTTTTAAACTGAACAATCTGATATACCTTTGTGATTTGCAATCCATGTTTTAGGTACCACTGAAGCAATGTAGTGAGTAGTAAAATCTTTTTACCAAACATACTTCCAATGAGGGAACGTTGGGGTGACTTCAGCATTCCATTTTCTATTGCAAACTCTTGCATGTGGGGGGACAAATCTGCTCTTGCGATATCAACATTCTTAAAAATTGGAGGCATTTCATAGAATTTTGACATGAGGTTCTGTGGTACTTCGATATCACATTCAACAAAGCCAAAGAAGCGATCTTGCTTCACTGCATTCACTATTTCTTCTTCTGTCATTGGTTTTCTCTCAATCATTTCTCGTTCATTTAATGTCACAACAAATTTATGGATGGTTTGTGATTCCTTCTTGATGTATTCCCATTCACATTCAAATATTGTCAGCACATTGTAACCCAGACAGCGCAGGTAGTTTTCCTTTTCTATTGTATCCTGATAGAGTGTGGTAAATGCCTTTCCATTTATTGGATTTATTAGATGACCTTTTGTTTTATTGCAGTCAGATTTTGGACAACCATGAAAAAGACACCCATGAAATTGAAACACAGTATTAGAATGTTTATGGAATCCATCAACAGGAAGATTATGCTGACCAAGACGAATTTCCCCATGGTTGTATTTGTGTCGTATTTGGTCATTGAATTTCAAAGACATATATTCCATCCATTCATAAGCCAATCTGCCATAATGATCAACGAACTGTGGTCGAAAATCATTTTCCTGTCTCCTACGGATCATGCAACCACTTGGTAGATCTTGCATTGCTGAGTGTAAGTATAATGCATTAGCGTCATACCCCAAAATTCTGTCACATTTGAGCGCATCCGATTTGTACTTGTCATGTTTGATATAAGTTGTTCCTTTTTCATGAAATCGGTGAAAAACTATGGCGGGGCCACCAACAAGATTATCCCTGATTGTTTTATGTAAGTCAGCGTTTTGTTGTGTAATAAGTGGAATTGAGAACAAATTGGTGTCGGACTCTTTGAATAACCACTTTGTGGCAAGGCCAGGTACACTAACACCATCTTTGAACATGTCAATTCCCCTTTCTCTGTAGATTGCATGTTGTTTTTCTATTGCTTCCAGAAATGGAAGTACATCTAGGTTGTTGTAATAAATCAAGTAATCTCGTAATGATTTCATATCATGTTCTTTCCACACTTGGCAACACTTTAAGTACTCCTCTGAGGTAATGTTTTGTTGTCTGAGAGATGAGAAGAATGCACTATGTGGTGGAAGGTTAGTTTCATCCAGTCTATCAAGTGAGTCAAAATATTCATAGGGAAACACTGCTTTCTCCATTTTGCAATCGTATGCTTTTATGAAAGCAGAATAGTTAAAACCTGGTGCAATGAAATTTGTTATGTCTAGAAATTTCAGATGCTTGGTTTTGATACACTTCATTGCATTATTTCTCTTGATGGCAAACATTATCTGGTCATGTTTGGATAGATAACGTATGAGAGGTGCCCTGATGACATTTATGTCATATCGTTGACCATTGAAACTTATGACTGGTAATTCAGAAAAGTAATCTATGACTTGACTGATTATGGTGTCCCACCCTTTGCTAGCATAAATAAATGGATGAGACCACGGTTTGTGTTTGAATTTCGATTCGGCAGCAAAACTTTGATCCTTCAAAACCCTAAGCTCTGAAAGAAATGGTGATACTTTTTCAAGTAAAGTTTTGGAGGCAATTGAACTCAGATGGTCCAAGTATATGACAAACTTTTCGACAAGTGCGTCTGTGTCACCATCACTTATCAAGCAGAAGGGCTTTTCATATCCTGGAATATTTGAACAAATCGAAATAGACATGAGAACATGATCGGTGTTGAACGTGAGCTTGGGAGTATTTTTATCCCTTGATTTTGGAAGGTATGACTCGATATCGAATGTTGCTCTATACGGGTAAAACCTGTACTTGTCAGGAACAGTTATGCCTGTCATTGATTCAATCTTTTCAAAGATATTTTTTGGAGGATGGAAAACTCCTGATCCGAATTTCAGTTTCGATTTAGATTTAGCACAGGAACTTTTGTGTCTCAGAAGTCTATATTTGGTGCTAAAGCATTGTGAACAAATAGGACAAGAAAAGCAGCTAGAAAATTGTGACAAATCTGTTATATAACAAAAGTGATTACCCACTAAACAGAGATTCAGATGGTCCTTAGATCTACTAAATGATTGATATATCAGTTTACTTGTCTTGTTCTGTTCAAGTGTGTACACTGAAATTCTAATATCAAATATTTTCTCTAGCAGGGGAAGATCATGGAGGGTTACTCCTTGAAATGATCCAGGTGAAACGGATGCATTGATTGAAGCAGTATATCGATGCAGTAAATCAAGTACTGCAGTTTTACATGTCCTTTTCCTCAAGCAGTGGCATACACTGTTTGCGTGCTCACAGTTTTGTTTGAGGTAAAGGCACCTAAAAAAACATAGGTTGTCAGTGTACCTTTTGTGTCCATCATAGCTTACAGTGTGTATGCATTTCATTTTCTTGATATAGTTTGGGATGGAAACTGGTGAACCAAGCTTTGAAAAGTTAGTTTTGTTCAGATAGAAAGAAATATTAGTCACTTCCAAAATTACCCATGAACTGTCTGGTCTTGAAAGCTTTGCTTTTTCAAAGAGGTCTAAATCTAGTATGGTGTCCAATGTAGAATGTAAATCCTCGACAGAATTTATTTTTACAGGTGATGCAAAAATTTGAGTGTTGTTTATGGATGAATGATAATATCTTAGTTCCTGTGTTACTCTATGTTGGAGGATGAACCCTAAACTACAATTCAATTTCACTTGATTTTGAATCTTGTTTAGCCAGATATTGGTCATTGATCTTTTCATATCCAATTTTTGATTAATCAACCTGAAATTGAAGATATCCTGTACTTTCCTACATTTAAAGTAAGTCTTGATGGCACCCCAATTTTGTCTCAGAATAGATTGAAGGGGATTATCTCTTGTCCTTGGAATAGGTTCATTTTCTTCCTGGTCCTGATGGTTGTCATGATTGCTCGCACCACCTAATTGTACAGGTTGGTTGCTGGATTGTTTTGTAGTATTGCATGTTTTTACATGTCTCATAAGCGAGGATTTAGCCGTGTAACTGGAGAAGCATTTATTGCATGTAAATCCTTGAAATCTTTCATTGTGTTTGACATTCTGATGACGCTTCAGACTATACTTTGATGCAAAGCTTAACTGACAAATTGTACAATAAAAAGTCATAGCTAATTCACCAAAAATAGAAAAAAACAAACAAACAAAAATAACAAAACAATTTAAGTAAAAAGAGGTTAGGTGGTAGAGTCAAGGAAATTCCTCAGCAGAAGGGTTTGAACGATAATAATAATTCAATCTGATCTAGCAAAGAAGTCAAACCTTTCTGCCGGGTTAGAATTGGTGTTGGCTGACAATGATCCGTCAAAGCGGACCACATTGATGGTTGGTTGCATCATGCACCGTCCACCAAGTGTGACAAATCCCACCTGCATTGCGATTGAGAGGTGAGTCTGCTCGTTGGACACCATCTCACTCTGCTGTCTTGCTTCATGTAGAGATATCACAGAATTGGTATCCTTTAATCTGTCATAAAAATATTATAACATTAATGAGTATTACAATAACGGATATAACTAAGATATGATTATGATAAAAGTGTATATTAAATAATAATTTAAAACAATAATGGGTATGATTATAATCATAATATAACTCTAAGACTGTTATCGGTGTGACATGGTATGGAATGGATAAAAATATTATAATTGACAATCATCAGAAGACAGTATGTTCATAGAATTTCCTCATTATGACTTGACTGTGTGTGTTTCCATTTTTACTACAATGAAGGATCAGAAAGTTCCAATTAATCATAACTTACATAGTTGTTGTCTTCTCATGGTTGCCTCTAATTCGGAAATGGGTGTAGTCCCGTTGGAGGCGGGAGTGGAATTTGCCTTCATCCTCCCTCGAATCCTTCATCTTATCCTCGATAGCTCTCAGGGCATTGCCAAGGGCTGAAGCCTTGGCAATTTTGATATTATACCCAATGGGCTCACCATGGTACTGGGATAACGTATTGCACCATGGTAGTTTATCAGTGAGATCTGAAAGTATATAAATTATGAAAATTGATATTTTATGACAATCATAGCTTACTTCCTAAATCAGACATAACAACATCAAATTCGCAAGGGTTTCAACCAGTTATTTTGCTAATCTCGTAATCATATATTTGAAAGTGTATTCTGGTATGGATTTAATCATGAAATGACTTCAGTATCTAAGACTGACACTTACATCCAAGTGCTAACTGTTTCTCCGCAGTAATGGAGATGGGTCGTCTCAATACGTCTGACTTGTGGTATATTGTATCACCCTGAAAGACAAACACCAAAATATCAGTTAATTTACATGCAAATAAGATGTCTTTAAATATTTTAATACATTTCAATATTTATGAAGGTTTTTAATCTCAATGACACATTTCACAGATATTCTAGACATACACCAATGACATGGGTATAATAGAATACAAGATAATTTTCAATGTAAATAAATTAACTCACATTGACCACAATATCATTTATGTCGAAATCCTCTAGTCTGAGATGGTACACTGGTAGAGTGGGTGTGGGTAGTAAAGCAGGTCTCTCAGTTGAGGTGTTGGCAGTGGGTCTGTTGGTAGCGGGTCGGTTCTCAGCAGCAGTGGATGTTGATGGTTTGGGTTCCGGTTCTGTCTGATTTATGTACTCCTCGAGTACCTGCGCTCTCTTACTCCTGGGTTGATCTTCTCCCTCTTCCTCATCAGATTCGAACACCAGTCTCCTCTTTCCTCCGATAGATTTGGGCATGACCAAGATTTTTGTATAGCCCTTTGACTTCTGCAAAAGTTCACAGCAAAATGTCGGTGACAACTTATTTCAAAAGTATTGCCGATAAATCCGGCCTAAAATGATGAAAGATGAAAGTAACTATAAATACAACCAAT
>ERZ1740056.119-NODE-119-length-11606-cov-6.832482_pt1 | contig 11606 bp, 11 predicted proteins | sample MGYA00581746_ERZ1740056 | MGnify/ENA primary metagenome ERZ1740056 (study PRJEB43018, sample SAMN04849745) | marine metagenome | isolation source: floating plastic debris | place: Pacific Ocean | collected 2008-09-01 | study: EMG produced TPA metagenomics assembly...
ATAACTCCTCACCTGATGATCGCAGTTGTTTGAAATTTCATTTGGAGGATACCAATGTACACCAAGTCATTTTGCATAGGTCAAAAATATGTATGTTGAACCGCAAACGTGTCCTTAAGTATAGTATTCCATTGACGATTTGTGGTGACTTTTGATTTGCAGTACAATGGATTCGAGCAGATCTGCATCAACTATACCAATGAGAGACTTCAGCAGTTCTTCAATCACCACATGTTCGTGTTGGAGCAGGAAGAATACAAGAAGGAAGGAATTCACTGGGAGTTCATTGACTTCGGTATGGATCTCCAGGCCTGTATCGACCTTATTGAGAAGGTGAGTGACATGGTTTTTGACTGAGATAGCCACAATATTTTATTTTGTGTATCACATGGATCCAGGAGTATAGTGGATATGTCAAAGCGGTTATAGGATTTAACTATAAGAGCCATTATTGGGGTACACATGGAAAATCTGCACTCGGATGTTTTATGTAAAACTATACAAGCAGCTGCGTTTGACGCGTTGCTTGACTTCTAAAGATTTTCAATTTAAACTGAAATGCCATGGTGAATATTGTATCTGTTTTATCATATTATTGATGCTGTTATGTTCATTTCATGCGAATGTAACTTATACATTTTTCTAGCCTTTGGGTATCCTCTCCATTCTTGAAGAGGAGTGTATAGTACCCAAAGCTTCTGATGACACCTTCAAGGAGAAACTCTACACCAACCATCTTGGAAAATCTCCCAACTTCAGCAAACCTAAGCCAGTAAAGGGACGCGAGGCCCACTTTGAGCTCCAGCATTACGCTGGTATCGTACATTACTCCATCACTGGATGGCTGGAGAAGAACAAGGATCCTATCCAGCAGTGTATCGTAACTCTGCTCTCCACCTCCAAGGAGCCTCTTGTCGCTCATCTCTTCAGAGATGGAGCTGAATCACCAGGTGATTACAGAACTTTATTTACAGCTTCGCTGCAAAGCCTTATATAGATACGTTTTAATGAAAATTATTTTTGACTGCTGGATACGACTTGCTGCTCTGTATGTAATAAACCTCAATTTATTGGAAAATAATCACTGCGCATACACTGCAATCAAGATGGGCTGTGGCTGTGGGCTGGGCAGAAGGATTGCGCTTTTTCTGGTTGTCCCCATCACTAGGCAATTTTCAGATTGCATGAAAACACTCAAATATGGTTACAGATTGATTTGATATTATTACATGTTGTATATATTTGGTATTTTCACAAAATTCTACATTATGGAGTTGTTGTATCAATACTAGATAGAAATGAATTTACCTTTTTTTCTGATGATGCCTTTTTTTAGATAAAGACAAAGCTGGTGGTAAGAGAAAGAAGGGAGGCGGCTTCCAGACCATCTCCTCTGCTCACAAGGTATGCTAATATTGCTTGATTACACCGATAGAAATGCCTATAGCAACGACATTTGCTGAGGATAAGTCTTGCAACGCTGTCTTCTTGCAATATCCTAGGTATATTTCTGATAGAATTTCCTTTAAAATGTGTCCTCATAAATGATTGACCTGCAGACGTAATCCTGCCGCAGCTAACCTAATACTTGAATGTTATGCTATTATAGGAATCACTGAACAAGTTGATGATCAACTTGCACAGTACCTGTCCTCATTTCATCCGTTGTATCATCCCTAATGAGGAAAAATCAGCAGGTAGAGTGAGAAAAATGCGCTCGCCAATGTTTTGTTCACTGTACAATGTGATGATACACTGTTCTTACACTACCTCGCTCACCCTGTTACCTGTCTTAACAATCTAATACCAACAAGTTTATTTGGTCTACCAAACATGTCACTGGGCTAATGGGTTACCTGGGTTTGTTTTGATACACCACCTGTTTCAATGGGAAGTTTGGTAGACCAGATTACTGTCAAGCTTTGTCACTTTCGTCTTTCATCCTTCTTTTTTTTAAAAAAAACTTGTCAATGGGATTGAGTTATGAGTCGCATGTTATATGTCCATTTTTATTCACCAATCCTAATTTTCACACAATAGCTATTGCATTCAAGATGGCACTCTGCTATTAAAATTGTCAAGAAGTGATGTAATCTGGATTTGGATGTAAGGCACAAAGATGGCCGGATTTTCATTACCATTAGTGTTTCATGTAGTTTACCTACATGTATCCGTCTTTTTAACCGAGTTCACGTTTTCGTCATTTCCACCACCTGTGTGCACCTGCTTGTTTCTGTCTTGACACCAGTATGCTTTTATGTTCAGGAATCTCTGCACAAACTAATGACAACCCTGAGGAGCACCATGCCACATTTCATTCGTTGTATTATCCCCAATGAGAATAAGGAAGCAGGTACTAACACACCATCGTCTGTTACGTTTGTCTACGCTTGTCTACGTTTGTCTATGTTTGTTTATACTGTAATGCCATTACTTTTTGGGAGTTATTTACTGTTAAAGCAAAGGTGGAGAACTCTTAATAGTAGTCTGGATTTGATTTGTTTGATGCAGCCAACTCATTTTATCCCCATGGTTTCATGACTTGTCCTGTGTTGTTGGCCTAAGGAAATCTGGGTGAGGATTGGTTGTGTATTGCAATGGAAATAATTGACCTACTATGGTATCTGGATGAAAAAATTTTGGCAAGTTTCATATGTATCATATAGGTGTTGAGTAGTAGCATGTATTTTTCTTCAGTCAAAGCCTTTCATCAAACTTTCCAGAAATATTTTTGGTAATGTTTGATTTCCAGCGGATAACTTGCCAATGTACACTAGATATAGATATAAATTAGCGTTCACAGGTTGTGTCACAGTAACATTATGTTTTATGTTTCGTATTTGGTGCGTTTTCTCAAGGTGTGATTGATGCTGCTCTGGTACTGAACCAGCTACAGTGTAATGGTGTACTTGAGGGTATCCGTATCTGTAGAAAGGGATTCCCCAACAGGATCGTCTACTCTGAGTTCAAGCAGAGGTCAGTTTCATCACTCGATTCAGTCACTCCGGTTAGCTATTCAGCAATAGTTGGGCTGTGTTAGAAGTATCACAGTATCTTTACAAGGCAGCAAAGTGATTTGTCCTCATCCATAACTTAAATGAACCACCTCAGCAAGTAAAAAATGGGAAAAGACTACATAGTGTTAGTACGCATAGACTCAGTTGCCACAAAATGGATCTGTGGCTACATGTATTGTTTAATAAATCAATCTTTTTTGCAGATACACAATCCTGGCTCCTAATGCAGTACCTCAGGGATTCTCAGATGGTAAAGTGGTATGTGAAAAGGTACTTCTGGCTCTCGCTCTCGATCCTAATGAGTATAGACTGGGTACCACCAAGGTCTTCTTCAAAGCTGGAGTACTGGGTACGTCCCTCAACTTATCAAAATTATGAAAAGAGTTGCTAAAAGTAACACTACCTGTGCATATTGATCAAACAAGCCGTACAAAAGTGTGATCCAAATGTTAGCTTGATGAATTAAGGCTTGACATCATTGATGTTCAAACACAATGGATGATTCTCATTTTATGTTCAATTCTGCAAACTTTATTTAAAATCTTTGACGGTATATATATAGGTACTCTCGAGGACTTGAGAGATGAAGCCCTTACTAAGATCATATCGAGATTCCAAGCTTTTGTTAGAGGATATCTGATGAGGAAGAACTATAAGAAGCTGCAGGATCAGCGAATCGCTCTGTCCATCATCCAGAGAAATATCAGGAAATGGCTTCTCCTCAGGTTAGCGTCAGCAAAGGGTTGTAGTCTTTAGCTAACAATGTGAACGTGAGAAAGTACTTTTATTCAATGAGCAAATATTAGCTGTTAAGTTGAAAAAAGCTCAGTTTTTATGATAACCCCCTTTTCATCATGCTTTCTACTTTTGAAACTGTTGAAACCTGGTTTTACTATTACATCATACTACATGGTGCATTGGAGTGGCGGTGGACTGCAATAACCATGTAAGATACATGTTATTATGATACTCATTTTTTCTCAAACAGAAACTGGCAGTGGTGGAAGCTGTATATCCGAGTTAAGCCTCTGCTCAGCATCGCTAGAGCTGAGGATGAGATGAAAAAGAAGGAAGAGGAGTGGGCCAAAACTAAAGAAGAGCTTGAGAAACTGCAGGCCAGATACAAAGAGCTAGAGGAACAGAACGTCGACCTTCTCAAGTCTAAGAATGACCTTACACTTGAGGTAAGAGATACAAAGCTCCTTGATTTAAGGAGAACTATTGTGTTGCAAAACTAAATATATGAGTATGCTACTTATTATTTGTTAGCTTCATACATATGTTGGCAAGTTTTAGAGTCTTCGGTATCCAAACCTTTGCAGCAGCTTAGTGTTCTCACTGCTGAGACTTGCAATTTAGTTGGCACAGGAAACTTCCATTGGATGACAAAACATGTGTAAATGGCGACTAAACATCACTTACATTTCATATAATTATCAGGTGCAAGCTATGGATGAGCAGTCCATGGAGAATCAGGAGAAGATGGCAGGTCTGATTACACAGAAGGCTGATCTGGAGGGACAGATGAAGGAGATGGAGGAGAGACTTCTGGATGAGGAGGATGCTGTGGCTGACCTCGAGGCTACCAAGAGGAAGATGGATACAGAGATACAGGATCTCAGAGCTGATGTAGAGGATCTCGAACAGAGTCTGTCCAAGGTAGACATGTTATTACTTATGTGCAGTAAGTCAGGCTTGTACACACCTCATTGTATACCCTCATTCTTTGATACTTTTAATATGATATGTGCGTTACTTGGTCCTGATTCCACTGCACAAAGACAATATTTGATGGAGTTTATCTTTTGTTCTGTCCTCGCTGTTTATATGAGGATGCTGTATATTCAATGATATGGATATGTATCTCATTTGTTGGATTGTATAGCTGGGAGTTGTCATCTATGTAGTGTTGAGAGGATAATACTCAATGAATATTTCAAAATTTGTAATCATCCTTGCTCATCATTGTTGTTCATTTATTTAGTCTGAGTCAGAGAAGCAGGCAAAGGATGGACAGATAGCCACACTTCAGGGAGAGATGCAGAATCTTGACACACATATCGCTAAAATCACCAAAGAAAAGAAGAATGCTGAAGAATCAAACCGACAGCTGTCAGAGAATCTGCAGGCTGAGGAAGACAAGGTCAACCACCTGCAGAAACTCAAACAGAAACTAGAGGCTAATCTAGATGAGGTCAGTAAAAATATGCTGCAGGGAGTTCTCATTCGATCAGATATATTTCATTCATACTAGGACTAAAGTCTGAATAAAAATGAATATGATGGAATTTGTTGCTGCAAAACATCTTTAAGTCCTCCCAGAATAATAATTATGCTTTGCTCATTCATTCTCACGTTTGTGAAGGATAACAATATCATAGAGCGCCATAAAGATGTGAAGGCTTCACATGCATGTACTTTTGGAAATATACGCCTATTAGTATGGATGGAGCAGCAGTAATGTAAAAAATTGCGGGCCAATAGTGTTTTTCGTGACTCTAATATCCTAATTATACTTTTGTAGGTGATTGCTTAAAGTTCAAGTATGAGCGAATTCCTGTTTCCAAAGTCATTAACATTTTTACTGAATATAATTGCTACCATATTTGGAAAGACAGCCCCCTTTTCAATCAAGGATCCCAAACCTTTTTGTGTCATTCATCAGTTTACATCCTCACTCTTGTCAGACAAGTTGAGCCTTAACTTATTTCGCATCAAGTATACATTCCCAATTGTACAACTTTTCCATATTTCTGACTTGAAATTTTCGACCAACTTTTTTTGCTCAACATGGATACTCTTATACCATATCTCAAAGGAGAGATCAATCTTAGTGAAACTGACTTGTCTGCATTAATATTTGAGGTAAGCAAGCAAAAACAGTTGTTTACTATTTAACCCTAGTCAATTCTTAGGTTTTGCAATTCACAGTGTCTTACGTCTTACAATTTTACTTGTCTATGGTTCTCAATGCTTCTAACTTTTTGTTACAGCTTGAGGATAACCTTGAACGAGAGAAGAAGGTGAGAGGTGATGTAGAAAAATCTAAGAGGAAAGTTGAGCAGGACCTGAAGATGACTCAGGAAACCGTGGACGACCTGGAGAGAGTTAAACGTGACCTTGAGGACAACGGTCGTAAGAAAGATCAGGAAATCAACAGTCTCAACAACAGACTGGATGACGATGCTTCCCTCATCGCTCAACTGCAGAAGAAGATCAAGGAGCTCCAGGTGGGTTTCTAATGCTGTTTTTTTTTTTAAATTTAATGCAAAATTTTTTTGTACCCATAGGGTAGGTATATACAAGAAAGTACCTCGAACCCACAATAATGCCTCATACCCACATAAATAATGATAATTTTTACTTCAACATAACTGTTGTCCATGACCCATAGTATTGGAATCAAGCAAAATATAGTAGCTATCCGCCTAGTGTAGTCTTGCACTATCTTAATACATGTGTCAAGTGTGCATGTGTGAAGTTGACAGTCTTACAGTAAATTTTCTGACTATGGCCTTTTCCATCCTTCTCCTGTCAGAATTCTAGCTTCTGTGTGTTACCGTAGGCCCGTATTGAGGAGCTGGAAGAGGAGCTGGAGGCTGAGAGATCTGCCAGATCAAAGGTCGAGAAACAGAAGAATGAGCTTCAGCATGAGCTCGAGGATCTCAGTGACAGACTCGAAGAGGCTGGTGGTGCCACCGCTTCTCAGGTAATACATCGTATTATTGAATCATTTTTCAGTGGCACTCAATAACAAAACACATACTCGTGAACTATTATCACAAAGACTGGAAATGTATTACCTCATTTATACGGATGACATCGTCACGACTGCTCGCTGTTGATCCATGTGATAGACTTGATGATTTCTTATGTCAGCTCAGCAATTTGACTTCATTACCTCTTTCTTTGTTCTCCAGGTTGAGGTTAACAAGAGACGAGAGCAGGAGCTTATGAAGCTAAGACGAGATCTTGAAGAGCAAGCCATGCAGCATGAGGCCAATGCTGCTTCTCTCAAGAAAAAGAGCCAAGACACAGTCAATGAGCTCGCTGATCAACTCGACCAAGTCACTAAGGCCAAACAAAAGTAAAAATATAGACTAAGCGTATACTGAGATTCCAATCTTACTGGGAAAAAACTGAATTGATATATTTTATACGACTAAAATGCAAACAATTCAAAGTTATGCATCCTCACACCAAGGGCACAAGCCTTCATTTATTATGATCCTCAAAAATCTACAAGCAAAAACTGAAGTTAATTGAGCTATTTTTGAAATTTCTTAGTACTATCTCAAATTTACTGTCAGATTTGAGTAGACTCTTGCAAACAACAACATTACCATGTTACCTGGTCTTTATCTGGTTTATGGACATAATATTGGGAGTTATGTCACCCTTGCAATGGAAAAGATAACTCCATGCAGTGTGTTTCTCGGTAACTTAGAGCTTCTTATAATGGGCCTTTTACAACCCAAAGCGGTTTTGTACATTTACTTTGCTAACATATCAAGTTGATTGTCTAGGATTGAGAAGGAGAGAGCTCAACTCAAGGCTGAGTCCGAGGACTACATGATGCAGATTGAATCAGTTTCCAAATTTAAGGTATTGAACCAAGATTCCTAACAATTTTCACTGTACTAACATCTTTGAGTGGCTTACTAACACTTACACTAATTATTTTCATACTAGATCTGAGAAGGAGAAGAAAAAACTTCAAGAGGATTTGGATGATGTGCACAACAATCTTGACCACATTGAGCGGGCTAAGGTAGCCAACGCTGCTCATGCTCTTTTGACTTTTATTGTAGTTTAGAAAATTTGCATCCCAATTATCACGTATAGGCGTAAGATGTAATAATAGACAGTTGATAGGTGGTGGAACAGTATTGTGTGCTAAAGTGTGCTAAAAATGAGTGTATTGTTCGCATAATTTTTGCATGTCTCTCAAAGCTCTCATATTATATTTTTGGGGACACATTTATCACAATGACATTTTTGCATCAAATTCCTACAGTTTTTTTAATCTTTTGTTTCATGATTCATGATTTTCTCACTTTCTGTCAGGCTAATGCTGAGAAGATGTGTAAGACACATGAGGTGCACCTTGCTGAGTTGCAGGCTAAGATCGACGAGCAGTCCAGATCAATGTCTGAACTCAGCAGCACCAAGAGTAAGATGATGAACGAGAACGATGACCTCCACAGCCAGCTTGAGGACGCTGAATCTCAGCTCGGTCAGCTTAGCAAGGTATGTTAAACTGTTTGTTTGGAGTTTTTTTTATCTAAAACACAATCCAGCATATGTTCATACTCAACCCATTAGGGAATTCCTCAAGGCCCAATTCTTGAAATATGTAAATGAATATTTTCAGTTGTATCTAAACAACTTATGAGAATGACCACATGAAATTCAGTTGTGCGATGCTTGCTTATGCTCACTTGTATAATGTTTGCTTTCACTAAATATGTTTTTGATTGGTTTTTGATGGGCAACCATTGACAATGAAACCGTTGCTCAATGAGATTATTTTATCAATAACAGCTGAAGATGAAGATGGCGGCAGAACTGGAGGAAGCTAAGAGATCACTGGAGGATGAGTCAAGAGGCAGAGCTAAGCTACAGTCTGAACTGAGAAATGCTCAGGCTGATGCTGATACTCTCAGAGACCAAATCGAAGAGGAGGCCGAGGGCAAGGCAGAGGTAAGACAACCTGTCATAATGCTAACACCTCAATTTTTCAAAATTCATTGGAAGCACTGAGATGAAAATATATACATATCGATGATTGGAAGAAAGTTGCATACATTTTATCTTATAGAGCAATGGTTGGCCTGTACATTTCATCAAATCCGACAATCTGTTTTTTTTTGCAATACGTCATTTTCAAGGTAAAACAATTGAAAGTTTTAAATTTTGCATAGAGTCTCAAATGCAAAAATTGGTCAATAACCAAGAGGAGACAAGTTGAAATGCTTCTGTCTCTCAGCTATGTTGATCAGGATTACTTTGTGTTAGGCCCAAATTTTAAGAGAAATGGTTTTGCACACATAGTAATATTATGTCAACAATAATTCTGTAGGCTCAGCGTGCCAATGCCAAGATCATGGGTGAGCTGCAGACACTTAAGTCCAGAATCAACAGTGGAGAGTTTGGACGTAGCGAGGAGGTTGAGGAACAAAAGAGAAAGATGCAGGCGCGCATCGCTGAGATGGAAGAGCTTGTTGAGTCAGCCAATGCCAAGGCTAGCTCTCTGGAGAAAGCCAAGTCAAGACTCGCTATGGAGCTTGAAGATGTTATGTTGGAGTGTGAGAGAGCACAGAGTGCCAGTGTAGCTGCTGAGAAGAAACAGAAGCAGTTTGACAGGATGATGGCTGAATGGGAAGCTAAATACAGAGATGCTCAAACCGAGCTGGAGAACAGCCAGCGCGAGGCTCGATCATACAACACTGATATCTTCAGATTGAAGGCTCAGTTTGAGGAGACCGGTGATGTTATCGAGGGTCTGAAGCGTGAGAATAAGGGACTGGCTGATGAGATCAGTGACCTTACTGAGCAGCTGTCTGAGGGAGGACGAAGCACTCACGAGCTCGAGAAGATCAGACGTAAACTGGAGGCTGAGAAGGAAGAGCTGCAGGCAGCTCTCGAGGAGGCTGAACAGGCCCTGGAGACTGAGGAGGCTAAGGTGATGAGATTCCAGATGGAGATGAGCTCCACCAAGTCAGAGATTGACAGAAGAATCCAGGAGAAAGAAGAGGAGTTTGAGAACACCAGACGCAATCATGCCAGAGCCCTGGAATCCATGCAGGCTACTCTCGAGGCTGAAAGCAAGGGAAGAGCCGAGTCCATGAGACTCAAGAAGAAACTTGAACAGGACATCAATGAGCTTGAGGTGCAGCTGGATATGGCTAACAGAGGCCGAGCTGATGCTGAGAAGGCAGGTAAGAAATTCCAGCAGGAGCTCAGGGATATCCAGGCTATGATTGAGGAGGAGTCGAGGCAGAGGGAGGAGCTCCGCGAGCAGCATGGTCTGTCAGAACGCCGCTGTCACATGCTCAACGGTGAGATCGAGGAGATGAGAACCTTGCTGGAGCAAGCTGAAAGAGGCAGAAAGTCTGCAGAGGCTGAGCTGATGGAGGCTGCTGACCGAGTCAACGAGCTCTCATCAACCAACTCACAGCTCTCATCTCAAAAGAGGAAACTCGAGCAGGACCTGTCAGCGATGAATGCTGACCTAGAGGAGGCCGGTAATGAGGTTCGAGCTGCTGAGGACAGAGCACGCAAGGCAGCAGGTGATGCCGCACAGATGGCTGAGGATCTGAGAAATGAGCAGGACAAGGCCATGCACCTGGAAAAGCTGAGGAAACAGCTAGAGAACCAGCTGAGAGATCTGATGATGCGCCTGGAGGAGGCTGCAGGCAACGCTCTGAGGGGCGGCAAGAGCGCTCTCGCCAAGATGGAAGAGAGAGTAAGTTTTAAAACATTTCTTATTCTCTTGCTGTAAAAGGTGTCCAGCTCAGATTGCGAAGGCGAGCAACTTCATACCAAATATTTCATCAATTGAATCCATCATTTTATCCTAATCAACCAGCATGGGATGTTAAAGTGTATCAAAACCATTAATCCCCAAGGTTTACTAGGCAAACACATAGGAATGGAAATTGAATTTTGTAAATCATCCATTGACAGGTTAGAATGTTGGAAGCTGAGCTTGATGCCGAGCACAGACGTAACTCAGAGGAGGTGAAGAATGCCAGGAAGACAGAGAGAAGACTCAAAGAGCTTCAGCTGGCTGCTGAAGAGGACAAGAGAGCCCAGGACAGACTTGCTGAGCTCATCGAAAAACTGCAACAGAAGATCAAGACATACAAGAGACAAGTCGAAGAGGCTGTGAGTTGATGAACATGGCAAATAGTTAAGAATTCTGATGTGCACAGGACATATCAACGAGATAGATTTATTCATCGTTTATTCATTTATCATTTATTCATATATCTCATTGCACGTAGTCAGGGAGTTTACTCCCTGATGTAGTTGATGCAGCTGTAGGAGTTATCTTTTAAACATTCAGAGTCGACAACTCCAATGTGGTGTTTGCGTTTCAATGTATGGACATGATAAATGTTTTTCTATTTGAGCATAAACTTTATATTATTTTAGAAACATTTTATTATCCTGTCGCACTCACTAATTTCTAAAGTCTTGAGTGGTCACACGACTTGTAAGATCTCATTCCTTACAGTGACAATGTTTGTGTGAATATGGGTGACATTCAGCATTATGTATTTTTATTTACAATTCATATTTGGCATTCAGGAGGAGATTGCAGCTGTTAACCTTGCTAAGTACAGGAAGGTACAGCATGAGCTTGAGGAGGCGGAGTCTAGAGCTGATGAGGCGGAGACTACCATGGCTAGACTGAGATCCAAGAGCCGTACCAGCATGAGTATCGGTAGAGCCGGCGGTATGGGAGGAGGAATTGGAGGTGGTGCTTCTGTAAGTAGTTCTAGGTCTAGCGTGATGTGAATAAGAATCTGATTATAAGTTTGCCATTTACTTGGAGAAAGTTGTAGTTAGACACAGCACCCT
>ERZ1740056.120-NODE-120-length-11587-cov-3.396809_pt1 | contig 11587 bp, 10 predicted proteins | sample MGYA00581746_ERZ1740056 | MGnify/ENA primary metagenome ERZ1740056 (study PRJEB43018, sample SAMN04849745) | marine metagenome | isolation source: floating plastic debris | place: Pacific Ocean | collected 2008-09-01 | study: EMG produced TPA metagenomics assembly...
ACCACCTAACAAACAAAGTTAGTCCATCTTTCCGATGGTTCTCGGATAGATAATCCAAGATTCAATACCAATAAAAACCTTAAGCGATTAATGCGGGTTCGTTCTCGCCACGCTTCAAGGAAAAAAGGTAAAAATAATAAGCGCAAAACATACAACCGTATCGGTAGGCTGCACAAACGTATCAAGCAACGTCGTGAATCGTATCAATGGCAAGTTGCATTGATTTAAACTTTTGAGTCATCTGCACCACGGACTTGTACTTAGAGTAAATTATCGTTTTATAGGCTGCTTTTAGGCATTTAATTGGGTTAGACAGAAGTATATTATTTAACCACAATTAGACAATTGATTAAGTAGGTCGGCAGGACCTCCCATCTACGTGAAGGGGAGGTTTATGACGATTAAACTAAACTTTTTCAGGTTGCTGCGCTGGAGCAGGACATTCAAATTTATAGCCAACACCACGCACTGTTTGAATTAAAGCAGGCTGAGCAGCATCAGCTTCAATCTTTTTGCGAATTTGACCTATATGTACGTCTACAACCCTTTGGTCACCAACATATTCATAGTCCCATACCTCTTGGATTAGTTCGGCACGTCGCCAAACTCTACCAGGATGGCTGGCCAAAAAATGTAACAAGTCAAATTCCAACGCAGTCAAAGGAACTGGTAGATTATTGAGCGAAACCTCTCTTCGGACGGGATCTATCATCAACTTTTCAAAAACTAAACGCTTTTGTTCGGCTGTGGTAACAACGCGCTGACGGCGCAGAATGGCTGCGACTCTGACTTCTAACTCTCCTAAACCAAAGGGTTTAGTAAGATAGTCGTCAGCACCTTTGGAAAAGCCGCGAATTTTATCGGCTTCGTCCGCACGACTAGTCAGCATTAAAACAAAAACACCATTGCGACTCTGCATTTCTTGGCAAAGGTTAAATCCAATTACATCTGGTAAATTAACGTCTAAAATTACCAAATCTGGATTAAATTGCTCGAATAAAGCCAAAGCAGTTTTGCCATCTTCGGCAGCTTCTACTTGATAGCTCTGCTTCATCAAGAACCGCTGGATTAAATTCCTAACGGCAGGGTCGTCGTCAACTACAAGAATCTTGGCAGTGGGAGCCATGACCATCACTTTGCAAAAAAATTCATAGGATTTACAGGCGGATTGCGTTTTTAAGACGCGGACATCCGCGTTTGGACAAAAATAATCTACAATGCTAAAGCTCTCGTTAATCGTTTTACCGCCCAGCATACGCTTGGTAATGCCTAGTGATTTACGATAACTGGAGAACATAAATTTTATCTTTTATGCAACCCTGAGTATAAAGCAGCAACGTTCTTCTTCTAATGCAAGAATATCTAAAGATTATAAATATTCCAACATGCAGGCTGTGTTACTTGAAGATTAAACTAGAAATTTAGTTGCTTCAAGCTACAAATTACTTAAACGCTAACAATTTTAAATCTATATGCGATTAAAGGGCACAAAAAGAAGAAGGAGGTTAAGAAAACAAATTTACCTCCAGATAAATATGCCTGCTTTAAATAAAACACAAAGTTTAATTTTTTTCATAAAAGATGTGTACTTTTTGTGTTTTTATCTCAAATTCTACATTAAAGCCCTTATTGCTCAACGGCATGAGGGGATACACTGAGTTATTGCGATATGTTAAAGTTACTGTTAGTGAGAATTACTTGTGTTACTGAAAGTACTTATGATGCTTTTGTCCAAGCAAGACTATTAAATTGAGTACGACAATATTGGTTTCTACCAAAATAAATCATAAAATAGTTTTTAATAACAAACTGCTGCCGACCTCGCTATCAATAATTAACTCCCATGAGCCACCAAAATCCCTATGAAAAACTTGGGGTATCAGAAGACGCTAGCTTTGAAGAAATTCAAGATACACGTGACCGCCTAGTAGAACAACATAATGGCGACAGTCAGCGTCTTGAAATGATTGAAGCGGCTTATGATGCTGTATTGATGGATCGCCTCCGAATGCGTCAAGAAGGAAAAATTAAAGTACCCGAACGTATTCGCTTCCCCGAACGCAGAGAGCAGGTAGCTCCCGATTTAAAAAATAGTAGATAAACCCAGCACTCTAGATGGCGTTATACCTGGAGGCTGGGACCTCGGCTTAAGAGCCAACTGCTTGTTTTACAGGGCTGCAGGCGACCAGGTTTTACAGTTAATGCTTGTACTTGGAGTTGGAGTAAGTATTTATTTCCTCAATCGCAAAGAAAGTAGATTCGGTAGAGCAGCTTTATTAACTTTAATAGGCTTAATTGTTGGTTTAATTATTGGAGGACTTATTGCAAGTCCGCTGATACAACAATTACAATTGACTGATTTTACAGCTAATCAATTTGCGACTGTAGTAACCTTTGTGTTGCTGTGGCTAATTTGTAGTTTTCTTAAGTAGATTTAATTGGGAAAATAGGGAATCTTAAATAAGTATTTAACTTATTACTCATAATTAATTCCCTTACACCCATTTTTTCTTCCTTGTTTTTAATATTTATCGGTGGAGAATCTAACTTTCAAGTATCAAGTCCACTGCTTCTGTTAAATTTTTCAAAATTATATCTGGGCGATAGTTTTCTAATTGAATGCGATCGCGAATTCCACATTCTACAGCAATTGACTTTACATAATGTTTCTTTGCAGCAATTATATCCGCTTCTGTATCTCCAATCATCCAAGTTTGTTCTGTAGGAGGTAGTTCTTTTAATGCGCGCTCCATAAGTAGCGGTTTATCTTCTATATCGCGAGTCTTCACGTAATCATTGCTAAGACAATAACGGCGATTTTCTGAAAAAAACTGGTACAAATCAAATTGTTGCAAAGCATATTCTAGTTCCCGCTCCCTACGCATGGTCATGACTGCTAAATCAGCTCCAGCTTCTTTAGCTGTTGTTAAAGCCTGTATGGCACCAGTCGCTAAAATGTCATAGTCAAAATAAGGTTGTGTATGTACGATTTGCTTCCGTAATAGAGCAAAATTTTCTGCTTGTGTCTTCTCCAAGCCAGAAATAATACCTATTTGTTTTTCTGGAATACGCGAACGTTTGAATCCCCAAAACTCATCTTTAGAAAGTACTTGTAGCTGTTGATTCTGATGACGATTTTTTTCTAAACTCAATAGATACACCTGATAATAACGCTCGGAGACATCGCTGATTGGGCCATCAAAATCCGTGATGATTCTTACCATTGCAAATAAATGTGAATTTTATTTACAAAGTATCACAATTGTTAGCAAGTTTTGATTATGAACATTTAATAAGCCAAATGTTGTAGGCAAAACTTTGAAGGGGAGATGTTTTTCTCTAAAATTTTCAAGCTAGATTGTATATTTTGGATTACTCTTACCCTTTTCTTAGCATTAAATAAGTAAAGGAACTATGGAGCTAGTACCGCTTCGCGGAAGTAAGAAGTAAGAAGTAAAAAGTTTGATTTTCTAGGCTTTTCAGCCATTTTTAATGGTTGCTTTATTTAAGCCATACTGTACTAGTAGAGGAAATTAATATAGGTCATTTTAAAATAGTTTGAGATTAACTCTATGATAAATATATGGCGGTTTTCACTTATATCGAATATAAATTGACCTCACCCCCTTCCCCTCTTTAAGTTAGCGAAGAGGGGTGTCTGTGAGACGGGTCAGGTTTTGAGTGTATCGCACTCAACCGAAAACTGTATAGAACTTATAGAACTTCTTTTAATTCCCAATCCCTCTAGCTTGGAAAGAGGGATAGATTAGTTATGAATCGTTAACTTTTTAGCTGTAAACTTCCACGTTTAATTTGTTCAAGTTCCATAGCTTCAAATAGAGCGCGAAAATTACCTTCTCCGAAACCTTGAGCGCATTCTCGACGTTCAATAAATTCAAAGAAAAAAGTCGGTTCTGAGAAAATTGGTTGCGTAAAAATTTGTAAAAGTAAAGCATTCGGAAAGTCTTCTTTCCAATCTACTAAAATTTCTAATTTAGCAATATTCTCGAGTTCATTTGATTTAAGAGGTAAATTTGTTCGCTGTTGTAATTGGAAATAGTAGTTTTGGGAAATAGGGAGAAAAGACATTCCACGGGTGCGGAACTGATCTATGCTACGAATTATGTTGCTGGTTTGTAAAGCTATATGCTGAATACCCGCTCCTTGGTTAGCGTTGATAAATTCTTGAATTTGGGAGTTGGGAGTTGCAGGTTCATTTATTGGTAATTGTACGCTTCCATCTGAAGAAACCATAACTTGACTGTGCAGAGCAGAATATTCAGTTTGAATATTAAATGTCTGTTGGGGTTGAAAACCCAGAACATTTTGGTACCAAGCAACAGCTGTTTTTAAATAACCCACCGGTACATTTAAAACTATGTGGTCTATTGCTTGGATGGAAGAAGCTGAACAGTGATTTTTGACCGCATTTTTTGTTAATGGTTTTTCCAATAAAGTATGTGTAAGTCCTCCCCAAGCGATAATCTTAGCATTTTGGTATTGCGCGGTAGATTGTATAACTTTTGCTCCATAGGCATTTGCCAGCGCAATTGTCGCCGATAAATTTTCTACCTCAAATGCAACATCTACAACTCCAGGTGGATGTTTCTGTAGATATTTAGCGACCGGACTAATCGATGATTTTGGTGAAGATAGAACAAAGCAAACCAAACCGCTTTTAACTACTTCCGTCGAGGTATGATAGGTTGTATCTCCTTTAGGTGGAAAATTACAGGTCAAAGCATTATCCTCTAACCTGTAAAAACCAAGATAATTTACAAACCAATCACACCAAATTTTGGCATCTTCAACATAGAAGTGAACGTAAGCAATTCTCATTTTGATTGAAGAAAAAGGCCCTATAACGCTTGTCTGTTTGTTAATTTTGCCTTTTTTGCCGAAATTTCAAGTCACTCCTAAGCAGGAAATAGTTCTTTTTACTAAATTTTTTTACCTTTTACCGGGACAGTAATCTCACTCTATTCAAAGAATTCGGTGTTGAGATAAATCGCTGGCAAAATTTATGGTGGGGTGAAGACTTCACCCTTGGGTAACACTGATAACTTCTACCTACCATGTATTCCGGGTTTTCTTTAGTTTTATTAAATTGTAAGATTTGATAAAACTGAGTCAATTACTGCCTGTAGTTAATTATTTGATAATTTTATTAATTATTTTGTCGTATTCATCATCAAATTTTTGGCGAAATGTATAGATGGGAATGTGGTAGTTGGAAGTATTCACGGCTAAATCAGGACTAAGCTCCGCTAACGCAGAGTTTTTGCGATTAATTTGCTATCGTTCATAATCAAATAATTACGTTGCTTTTGCGTAAGTCCTATAAATTAATTAATAATAATTTTTATTAATCTTTGTTCGAGGTCAGATTTATTCTTGAATTTTAACTGATTCTTTTTGTTCTATATCTTCCTGAATCGGCATTTTGAATAAAGTTATATATATTTCTGGTCGTTCCGGTATTTGGTGAATTACAAACTCAGGTTTGTGGACAAAAATATTTTTAATGTTTTTACCTGGAAGGTGATGTGAAACAACTTTATTAACGCCAAAGCTATGCTTTTCTTTAAATAATTTACAGATTTTTGAAAGCTTTATCCATTGGTTTGATGTCTGTCTTTCTTGCTCTTCAATTATCTCTTTTATCTGAGACAGAAGTTTTTCTATCGAAGGTAGAATAGTGTGATTTTGGATTTCTTGGGTTTTACCATTCAAGATAGTCAAATTACTCAAATGTTGGCTAACTTGGAAAACTGTTAAACCTTTGTGTTGAAGATGCTCGCATAAGTTAGTCATAACATTATCTGACGAACAGACCAAAATTTCTTTTACTTTCGGGTAATATTCATCAATAGTCGAGCCGAAGGCTATCATTTTCCCATCAGCATTGTCTTTACCGTGGGGAACATGAATTAAATCGTAACCACGGTCATAGAACTCTGTATCCTTTTCACCCATGCTCTGCCAATTGGCAAACGCTATTTTTATTTGAATAGGGTTAGTACAAAATTTTGTTAAAAATTGTTCACTTTCAGGTGTAAGTGGAATGTTTTCTGCATCTAAGAGTAATGCGGTAATAGGTTGATTCTCTTTTATGCTAACTTGCTCTTCTATTTTATTGTTATAATCATCGGTATTTGGTTGATTTTCTGAAGTTTGTAGATTAGTTTTTGTAGATAAATATTCTTCCTGAGTAGATTCTATAGAGCTTATATCTTGTTGGCTTTCAGAAGTTTCTGAAATAGTTTTTGTCGGTAAAGATTCTTGTTGAGTAGATTCTGTAGAGTTTATATATTTTTGGCTTTCAGAAGCTTCTGAAATAGTTTTTGTCGGTAAAGATTCTTGTTGATTATTAGCAGTTTCTGAATCTAAAATCTTAGGTTCAAGATGACGAATTTTTTCTTGTAATTTTATTAGAACTGGCGTATTAGTAGAATCAGGTATGAGTAAACTTTGAATAAACACTTCTACCTGATTGATTAAGGATTCCCAATTTTGAGTATTAGCGATTACTTCTATGAGCTTTACTTTTAAACGCGATTGGTTGTTATTGTCACGCCAAGATACATTTCTGTACTTATTGAGCAATAGTTCGGGCTGCTGTTGCTGAATATAAATAACTGCTTGGCAAACATAGGAGCCAATTTTATTCAACAATGGTGCGGGGTATTTAATCAGCGTGACAGTCATAGCTCGTTTGGATTACGGTAGACAGGGCATCCTAGCTAATACCAATGAAAAAGGTATGTATTCCTTTATATCTAGCAAAGATTTTATCTGAGAACCGTAAAATTGCTTAAGGAATATAATTGGTTGTTCCACACTTCTTATAAAATAAATTTGTAATCTAACAATAATAGAGAATAATTAATAGTAGGAAAAGAGAATATTCGTAGTAGTTTACAGTTATTTACAATCAATTATGATAGTTAATAAACCCGGTATTTGTTGAAATAGAATACCAGGTATATGAATAATTTATCCTATAATGATTCGGAAAGACATGACAAAATATGATATTTAAATGTATTAAACTGATGGAGATATTGGAATACCAAAAGGAATTGTATTTTTATCTGCTATAACTGATGATAAAAATTTCTCGTTAATCAGTTGTTTATAAGTTTCTAAATTACTTTTCCAATTGTGAAGAATCTCATGCAAATCTTTTAAACGAGCTTCTGGCTCTTTAATGGTAATCTTATAGTCAAAATTACCGGAGAACAATACTGCTGGTACTGATTTTTCTTCTGAAACTTTTAGTAACCCCTCGTTAATAGTTAAATTAAATTGAGAAGATTCTAAAGTGTAAGCTAATTGAATTGCTGCTTTTACAGGTGTTTTACCAAATTCTCGCCACTCTCCAGAAGCAAGCAGATTATTTAATAAATAGTTGCTAGCACCATTTGACTCTGTAAAAGTTACAAATCCTTTGGGGTTTATTCCTACAGCCTTATACTCTACATTAGGTAGCTTTTCTATATATTTTGCAGCTATTTTAGATATTTGTAATTCTTGAATATCTTTTGTATCAATAGTTTCTGCAAAAACTATTCGGTTGGGTTGTGCTACTATTGCAATTCCACTTTGGAAAACAAGCTGTGTTAAATTTTTAGTATAAATTGGCTGACGTGCTAGTTCCAATTCCGACGAGATAATATTACTGTAGGTCAGAAAATCAAGATTAATGATGCTTGGATTCAGGTTTTTGGCTGTGATGGCGATTGCTAATTCCTGAGTTTGTAAGATTTTATTCATTATTTTTACTTAGCTTTTAGTTTAGATGAATGGTCTAAATATTTTTCTGCGTGATAATAATTACTTGTATATTCACATAAGTAATTATCGCCATGCAGCTTTATATTAAAAGTAAAAATAGTAATTATGTGTTTGCAGGAATACTTAAAATAGGAAATTTAGTTTTTCTTATATTCAGTACTCAAGCGCATTTAATTTGCGGATTTCATAGTTGCGCCTTAATCCCCTACAAATTCTGACGTTACTACGAAACATAAATATCACATGAATTATGCAGTAAATTATTAGTCATAACCTGATTCTTGCCATAGAAAGGAATAGTGAGTTTTCCTCAGAGATATAAATATACGCAGTTTATAGTCTCCTAAAAATCTTTAGATAATGCTTGAAGAATAGTAATTAGTAATATAAAATACATAATTTATCAGTGTTAATTATTATTAATCCTCGAAAATGAGAATAGCATTGCAGGTGTTAATCGAAACAAAATAATCAACACCTTCAAATTCTTTATCCCTTTTAGTTAAACCCTAGTTGCTATCAAAATGGAGAAACCCTGTTTGACGAAAAAAAATACAATCAGGATGTCTCCTTTTTGATGAAGAAATTAATGAGATAGTTCTTACAACGGAATTAGAGTGATGGGCTAGACTTCTGTAATTTCAAATTGGATAACCATGTCATTAAAGTCATTATCGCCACCATTAAATAAATCTTCAATGCCAAGGGTATTGTCTCCTAAAGAGCGGATATGCTGGAATTTATCGGAGTTCGCTTCAGAGAAGGAGGAGTAAACCTGTGTGAAATCTTCCTCTATACTTCTTTGGTCTTCATCAGCATCTAGATTTATACCTTTCTGACCTCCCGAGATGGTATCTTTAACAGTGGTAGAACTTTGACCATCTAGGTTCAAATTCAATCCAGGTTCTCGAAGCTTGATTGCTAGTTCAATATAAGCCTGACCATCACTTGGATTTAACTGGTTGCCGGTTATTGGGTCTGTAATAGTTCCTTGTGCATTGTCAACTTCATAAAAACCAACAGTGTTGTCGTACAATGCTTCTCCAGATACATTCAACTCAATTTCTATCTCTCCAGCATAGGATTCTAAATTAAGTAGATTACCATCAAAGAGAATTTTATTATTTGCTGTCTGTGTAATTGGGGCTTCGTTTTGAGGGATAATTGTCGAGCTTTGAACGACATCATCGTTTTCTATAACCCCGACTTTGCTGTATTCTGTTTGTTCATTTGCAAAAGTCGCTGAAGATAACTCGTTGAGCTTGAGAGTAAACTCTTCATTTGGCTCTACTTCACTATCCCCATTCACTTCTATGTCAATTTTGGCGCTGGTTTCACCAATTGGAATGGTAATCTGTCCAGATGTTTGATTGTAATCAGAACCAGAAGTAGCACTTCCATCGATAGTTTCGTATGAGAATTGAATCTCCTCAGTGGCTGGTGAAGATAAGTTAACTGTGAATTGAGCGATGCTGCTTCCCAAGTTACCTTCCTCGATGGAAACATCTTCGATATCTATGACAGGAAGCACTGCATCAGTTAACGGATCTAAGTTGGCTCCTAGGTTAGCTACATCATCAATTTCTAATTCCGGAGATGTTGATTGGCTTTGTGGTTCTGGGAGTTGTGATGGGGTTTCCTCACCATAATCATCAACTAGATTTTCTTCTTCTTTCTCTAATACTTCTTGACCACCGTTATTCGATGAACTCCCTTCTACAGGTTGATTAGTTGCATCAGAAGGAGCTGATGCGATTTCAATATCATTATTGGAATCAATAATGTCAGGGTTGCTAGAAACTAAAGCACCTACGTTCGCAGAAAGTTTAGTAATTAGCTGTGATGAATCGGGGAATATCTCAGGTCGTTCTGAATCGATAATTCTCAGTTCTTGAACATTCGCTGGACCAAAACCGTAAGCTTGAACATTAGCAACTTCTTGCAAAGCCTTAGCTGAGTCTTCAAAAGATCCTCCTACAGTAGAATATCCATCAGAAATAAAATAAGCTATGTTTTCGGCCCCAGGAGGTAGAGAAGAGAAATATTTATATCCTGTTTCAAGTGCTGCATTGAAGTTAGTAAAACCATTGCCAGATAAACCTTCAATTGTTGAAATTACTTCTGTAGCATTCTGAGGAGTTTGAACAGAAGCATCAGAGCTAAAAGGAATAATTGCAAATCGACTGACATCTGCAATTCCTGCCTCTATCAGGGAATTTGTTAAACTGATGTAGGCATGTTTAGCTTGTTCGAGTGTATTAGTGCCAACACTGTCGGATGTATCTATTAGATATGCAAAGTTATATTGTATATTTTCGTCGGGGTTAACCTGTTTATAATCGAGCATTTTATTTTCCTTTTTTAGCTTTAATTTTTAGTTTTGATTTAAAGATGTTTCTTGAGGTAGATGCCTTCAAAATCATAATGACTGTGTTATCCTACATTTATAAAAACCTTTTTTTCTGAAATGGAACGACATTTTGTAGAGCAAGAAGCAAAATTACTACTTGCTAGATTCATGAGCTAATTTGTTTTTAAACCTGCTCTGCAAGCGAGAAATTTTAGTTACAGATGGGATTTATGTTTTGACAAAAATGTATCCTTCTTAGTTTTTGAAGACATTGCGTTGCATATGTTCCCTTCGTCGTAGAAAATTATCCGGATTTTTAGTAGCCTTACACAGCAACAGTTTTGAGAGCCAATTTAATTTAAATCAATTTTTTCGCTAGTATTATTTGGGTCGCAAAAAACCGAGAAATCCATATTTGACTTCTCTAAAAAAGAACTGCTGGCCGTTTCTTTAGTAAGATAGCTATGCAGAAATCAAGCTATTACTCTGCATGAGCTAATAACCCTGAGATGGAAGGTTTTAAAAGCGCTTCACTTTATCTAAGTCATTACTATGTTGCAATAAAGCAATACATTATGCTTAATATGCCCTCCGGAAGTCTTGTACTAATGCTGATTAGAAACTATTCAAACAGCACGTACTAGAAGTAGAGCATGAAATTTTGCTTTTTCAGTAGAAATAATTAAATTTTAATTTTTCTACTGCTGCATCATCCATTTTCTTAGAAGAGATGAATCAATTTTTGCAGCAACAGGACAAGAAGGGAACACTTGCTTAGTAAACCTACTTATACACAATAATCTAAAAAATTGCAAAGTATTGGAATTCACATAGATTTTTTATTTCTTTACAAAAAGTTTATTAATTTCTCATAATTATAGTTGAATTACATCCTGCCGCAATTAGCCAAATGGAATATTAATTAGAGATGTTAAATAAATCTTAAATTTGATGGTATGCTGATAACCCATAAAAATTAAAGCAGCTTTTAACAAAGCTGCTGCATCTACGAAAAATATATTCATTAAACGTTATGGATCCTTAATACGAAACTGGAAAGTAAAAAAACATTAAGCCAATATCTAATATCTTTCAAAAAAGAGATAAACCATTAACTTACTATAATTTGCATCTTACGCTAATAGTCCTGTTCGCAGTTTTCCATAACTAATTCTTCTCTGATAAGAATCAGATTTCTTTGGGCTTATAAAAAATGTTACAAGATGTCAGTTGCAGTAAATTTTTGTATTTCGTTCCGCAAAATTAGTCTCCAAAAATATTCGTCTTGCTAGTTAGTATCAAGCAAATAAACATCTAGATATATTTCACTAGAACAAATGACTACAAGGAAAAACGCGTAAGTCTCTTCTGAGTCCGTAAAACCTAAACTGTTATGGATTTAATTTGTAAATTTGGGCAAGTGGGAGAGATACATGCCTT
>ERZ1740056.121-NODE-121-length-11583-cov-11.675399_pt1 | contig 11583 bp, 9 predicted proteins | sample MGYA00581746_ERZ1740056 | MGnify/ENA primary metagenome ERZ1740056 (study PRJEB43018, sample SAMN04849745) | marine metagenome | isolation source: floating plastic debris | place: Pacific Ocean | collected 2008-09-01 | study: EMG produced TPA metagenomics assembly...
AATGCCCAGAATTTTCCACTCACAAAGATTTTTTACTAACTTCTCAACCTGGAAAAGCTCTTTTGAAATATGAAAGAAAAATTTTAACTGCAATAAGCGCTTTTGGAGTTAAAACCGCTTTATCAGGTCTTCTCCTATCTATCCAAACAGAGAGAAGAAGATTCTCGAAATTCAAATATTTTGGCCCTCAGAAAACCAACTATTGCATTGTATTGTATATGTACGGGTTAACTTACTCCTCTGACAAAAATTGAGTAATTGGCATCGGATCAAATATAAATGGCTATAAATTCAATTTGAAATAATGATTCTATGGTTCCAACGAAATTATTAAAAATTGAATGGATCATCCGAAACCAAAATTGCACAGGCCTGATGCTGACTATTACTGTATCATAACTGTGGGCTGAATTAATTTTGTGATGGTGGGCCTAACTAGTATGTTTTTCCCATTTAAACATTCCCGTATACACATAAACATAATCTCATATATCATTCTCCACCTACAAACAAGAAATTATACACATTAGTGAAAAATCTCCAGCACAACCGATGGAAATTTATATTTCATTATTATTTCCCAATGTCACTGTCTCTCTGTCCGCCGCCGGTTTCCTTTATTTTTTCCATTACAGTGGTGAGAAGCCCAAAATGACCAATCAGCAACACGGAACACCATGTCGTAAATTTTTATAAATAGTTTGTGTGATTGTACCCGTTGACTAGCTAAATATTCACGTGTGCTGATACCAAATTTGACCACCTGATCACCTTCTGGGTAAACAACACTAGATTTCATGTGGAGATGACTATAATAATAATAATTTTATTTACTGATATTATTTGACTGTAATATAAATAATTTTCTCACACAGTTTATGGTGTGGTTAATGGATTGTCTGTATTCCGTATATGCACGGATACTTATGCTTGGATGCATGGCTCTCATGGGTCTGAATAAGAGCTAATACATCAGTTTGGAGGTGGCTGATGAAAAAAGGAAAGAACCACTTGAGTTTTTTTACCACAAAACAGATGTCCAAATGCACTACCTTCAACTCACCTCCTTATTACTACAGTTAGGAATTGTCTGCTGACGTTGGGATCGTTTCCTTGTTGTTGGGGTTGCTGTTATGTCATCCGATGTATCTGAGCCCCGAAGGCCTGCACCACCCTGCTCGCCGACATCATCATCATCGTCCCCAGCAGCCTTATCATTCTGATGATCTACTTCTGAAGTGGTCTAGCAAGTAGAATAAAGCATGGTTCTCTACCAGTTCAGCAAAGTCGTCATGTTTGATTCACGTGCCAGTAATCAGGCCTGCCAACTATCACACATTTGGAGTGATACTTAAGCTTTTCCCCTATTTGTTAAGATCTCAAGCTCTTATCACTCTTTTCTTTTCCCCCTTTTGCCTTCTGTGCCATGTTACTGAAATTTTTGTCTTTGAAAAGGGTAAAATGGGGGTAAATTTATGCAGAAATGTGCTTTCAAAATAGTGATTTACTTGCACTTAACAAACTATTAAACAGAAAAGTTGGTTTTCTCGGGGCAGATTTTCCCCTTTCTCAGGATATCACTCCAATTCCCCCACCTGACTGAGGTTGGCAGGTCTGCCAGTACTTGCAGCTAGGTATGATATAACAAACTTATGACTCTCTGTGTTTACTTTGATAGTGATCACACCAGCAGCTGCACCATCCTCAAACAACGTAGCATCAAGGTCAACATAATCTTCCATGTCCTTGTCCCAGTAAAAATTGAGCGAAAGTCATTAGCAGGTAGGTGTGTTTGCTGAGCTGAGCTTTCAGGGATGGCAGGTTTTCAACACTAATCTTTTTTGAATCCTTTCCCCATAAGCAACAGCTGGCCAGGAAAACCCTCATATTCACAATTGCCGCTAAGCAACACATGCAGGCTGTATCTGGTCTGAAGAAAGAGTGGAGTTCAGCTGAGCAGAAACGGCCGTCTGCTCCTTCCCTCTGGCATGAGAATTCTACAACATGGGGTTGGTCAGTGATAGTCGGAGGCGTGGCTAAATATAATAGCTTGAGAATTTACTAAAAATTTTCCTCCCACGATACAACATGAAACCTACATGTACGATGGCAGCCTGAATTTTTCTTGGGAACCTAAGCTAGTTGTTTGTTTGTTGCCTCACTTCTTCAAAGAAACAGTGAAGAAGCTTTTTTTCGTTTTGGTAGGAGAAAACCCAGCACAGCACAGGCCCCCGTTTTGATCCCAAGGAGTAATAGGCCTTGTAATAGACCTTGTTGATACTGGAGCACTTGACCACTGGGCATGCTTGTAAGCCCCAGGGGCTGTGGCCCACCCAAAAAACACACAGGCAGTGGCATGTGGAGAAAGCCAAGAGCAACCTAGAAGGGAAGAAACCCAGGGCTAAACTGTCAAAACATTTGGCATCAGAGCCAGAGGGGGTGTTTCAATTAGAATAATTCTCTCTCAGAGCGATTCCAATTGAAACACCCCCTGGCTAGTCACCAAATCAACCGTTGAAGGACTTGTCTTATCTATTTCAGTCAAGTAGTGATGATTTATGGGCTTGTTGGCCTATTCAGCCAATTTGATTTAATAGTGAAATGTTTTAGTAGTGTGTTTGTCTGCAGTCCACTATATGAGTTTTCTTGTTCCCTCTGGCTGACACCTTGATACTATGACCGACTCGACCCATCCTGCATTCGACCAGAGGGAACAAGCTTGTTCTACTTTTTGAGTGAGGTATTAAAAGTGAAATTTTATTTACCTTTACTTTATATTAGGCAACAGATGGTCGTCATTATAAGAAGAAGTGAAAGGAATACCATCTCCAACAACATATGACAAAATGAGGTACTTCTGCCCTTGTCCAACATGCAATTCAGGTATTAAACTAACTGTGAGATCTATACATCGACACCATACCAACCATGGCCTCAAGGTAAGATGATCAACATATAAATAGTAAAAAATACATTATTTTTTAACTGGAGCTAATAATACCATTGGAAATTGCAGAAGCACCCAATGCACAGTTTGCTTTTAACCACCAAATGTACATTTTGAAAAATAATGCGGATGTTGTAGTTGCCTATCACTTGAGGAAACAATTTGGCAACTCTGTAATTTTGTATTGTAAACTTTCCTACCTTTACACTACCGCTACAGATTGCACACACACGCACACACACACACAGACTATAGAATGATGGTACAACCACATTCAAACATTGGCTGCTTTCATATGTTGTTGCAGGGATATGTAGGGGACAACTGTAAAAGTTCAATCGTTTTAAATCACATAACTGACAGGAGATGGTCATTTTTTTTACCTAAATGGTTTTACCTGGGCAACATAAAACTTTCTGTGCTTTCAGTTTGAATGTCTGGCATTAGTCTTCAAATCCCCTTATAGCAAAATGATAAACCAGTTCCAGTTTATCAGCTGTATTTATATGATGATATGTGAACTTTTTCTATCACTTATAGGTCACACTTGGTGACATTTTGCGTTCTCAGCCTCCTCAGGATGTGAATGCTGACCAGCAACGACAACGCCTAGATACTGACCACCAACAACAGCCACCAAAGCGACCAAAAACAAGCTCAGATGGTTCACCACACACCGAGTCAGCTACAGCAAATGCCTCGTCAGCGACACCTGATCGGCAGACAGTACAGCAAGGACCTCCAACTCCCCCAGAGTGCACATCCCCTCCAACTCCCCCAGAGTGCACATCCCCTACAATTCCCCCAGAGTGCACATCACCCGTGAGAGAGGCAGAGGTAGTAGCAGTGCCATCACCCTCCAGCGACCAATCATCAATGAATTTTGATTCCGGAGAGCTTGGTGATGGTAAGTGTTTCATTAAAGTCACTGACAACTTTGTGGCAAGTTCATCTGCTTTATAAAATTCAGTTTCATCCTCTTCCTATAAATAGTTAATGGCTTTTTTGTTTATATAACACTATCAAGAGGCGCTGCCGGGCACATCATGGTCAAGGTCAGCTCACCAAAAGTGAAAACAGCTTATATTTACCCTATGAACACAATGTGCAAAAAACGTTGACTTTCACACACTTTGTATCTACTGGATTATGGTCACTTTTGCAAATTCATTAAACGCGAACACTGAACTTTTTTCTGTATTGTTCTCACATCATATCCTGCTGATCTCCATATTTTCTTCAGATACAGACAGAGAACCGAGTACAGTACTTGGCAAGTTGGATCAGCCGCTATACTACGGTGCCGGACAGACACTCCGAGAGGCCTTAACAAAATACATCAGGACCTTCATCAACAAAACCATGTCAAAGGAGTGTCTGTCCGAATTTCTGCAATCAACTGCCTCTATTCTACCTCAACCGAACATCATGCCAATAAACTACAAACAGGTGCGAACCTTGCTTAGCCATGAATTACTTTCCCTGCATGCAGTTGACATTTGTGCAAATGACTGTCTTATGTTTACTCATGATAACTCGGAACTGACAGAGTGCTCAGAATGCAGACAACCACGGTATAAAGTTGATCAGATGGGAAGAAAATCTGCCTGCCGCCAATTCCAGTATGTTGACATAAAGCAATTTCTGAGCAACATGTTTGGATGCTCTAACATAGCTCAAATTCTGCACGAATGCACAGGGGTCAACCGTGATGACAGTGTTTGCGGTATATTAACTGATATACATGACACTGCTCTATGGAAAGAGTGGATGACAGCAGGGCTTGATACTAGCACTGAAAGGAAAGTGGTGTTAGGATTAAATACAGATGGGGTGAACCCTTTTCACTCATCAACAAGCACTCAGTACTCTTTCTGGCCTCTGATATTCTGCGTGCTTAACCTTCCCAAGCACATAAGGACCAAGTCGGAAGCCCTCCTGTTGTTTGGGATAATGCCAAGTCGAAAGGACAGGCTAGGAAAGGGCATAGAACCAAATATTCCCATCTATCAGGAATTGCTGGTCTCTGAATTGTTAAAGCTGATCTCAACAGATATATTCTCAGCCTACTCACGTGCTCCGTTAACAGTGAAAGTAGAGCTGTTGCTGTATATGTCAGACATCCAAGCGTACTCAAAGTACTTTATGATGAGTGGTGCAGTTTCGTACATGCCGTGTCACCTGTGCATGTTCAAAGCCCAGCGATCGAGAACGAACACAAAGATGGTTATGTTAGGGCATGCCAGCTACGCAAACATTCAACAAAGGGACTATCAGGAGGAGGTAAGGCAAATAAGCTGTGATGAAAATATTTCAGGTTCGTTTTACTCCCTCACAATAACCATTATTTTTCTGAGTAAACAGGGGAGAAACATTAGCCTTGTTTACTCTGCAGCGCTAATATATACTGGTAGTGCGAAATAAGTGCTAACTTTAAGTAGAGCTGTTAAGTTCCTGAGTTTAAATGTAAGCATTATGTTGATTAGAGTCAACTAAGATGCATGTTAGCTGCGATGTAAGCAAGCCTAATCTTCCCGGAAAGGCCAGGAAAGTACATCCTACACTATATATAAATAAAAAACGCTAGTGCGGATCTCATTCTAATCAGTGACCTACAGAATGTGTGACAAAAATATTGAAGTTGACTCCCCGAAGTTGACCAGCACGCCATTCAAAGTAAAAGATATAAACAGCAAACAATCTTCTATTCCCCAACTGTCATATAAGAAATAGTGAAAGATGTTACATTGTCTTGTAGTGCAGTCACCGGCAAAGATATGATCAGATAAAAGGCGTTGCAGCACAGAGCCATCATGCTAGAAAACTGGGAGTTAAAGGGCAGTATGCTGATTTACAGCTTCCCTACCACAACCGGATTGATTCTGCTACTGTTGATGCCATGCACACCATAAAAAATGTTATTTATAACATAATGGAGGTGGTGCGAGGCAAGAAGTCTTTCAGGTGTCCCTCTCTCGAGCTGGGTGATCATGAACTGTCTGTAGCTGATGCTAGGTTTACAGAAATGTATATTCCAGAGTGGGTGGACTTGCCTAAACAGACGACCATTATTACTCGACCGAAGGGCATGAAGTCGCATGACTGGAAGCAGGTAAAATAGTTATGGGAAGTCATGCATTCTATAATCAACATGGTGTTTTGGTCTATTTTGGCTAATTATAAAGCAGCATTAAGCCACCAAAATAAGGTAAATGTGGGCATGTCTTTCTTTCAGAATAATACCCTCTCTGTTGGCCATAACTACTACTATACAGGATATAATAGAACAATTCCGATCAACCACACAGCATCATTGAATGGGACATATCCCACTTTGCTCAAGTCAATAACTGACTATATTGTCTTTCATGCCTGCTCCCGCTATATTTTCAGCTTGTTCATCATAGGATTGTCATATACCTCCTCCATGGGTTGTTCAGAGACAGCGGTGCCGAGGCTACACTTTTCACTCTCTTGGACTGTATCGCAATGCTCTACACTGAGAAGGTGAATGCTGATATGAATTTGTGATAGTATTTAGGTAACTGCTATGTTATTATCGATTTATATTTGGCATCTATCTGCTGCCATTAATATAGCGTTAAATTGATAAGATGATTATATATCCCGATTGTCTTGTCTGGTCCCGTTATATCACATCAGGAAGGAATGAGTCCAAAGGGAATGACAGGGACAAAAATCATTAACTTTGTGTATTTTACCACTTACAGTGCCTGCGAAGGTCAAAAAGCGAAAAACAACTGCTCCGACATCTCAATTTTTGGTGTTTTTGTAGCATTTTCTAAGCTCTTCTTCACCATTTTGATGAGCAGTGAATTCAGTTTCGCGCTGTCTCGAATCCCGTCTCGACCCATTTTGATTTTTCGAACTGAGTTTCAATGTGTCCCGTGTCATCAAAAATCTGTCTCGGCACCACACTTAGGCTACTAGTATTGTTCTTTGTTCATTGTTGGTGTTCCTTCTTGTGACTGTAGTAAACTTCCATTTACGATTAGTGCCACCTTTACATTGCAGGTCGATGTCAGCTGCTGGAATGAAGATGTTACAGTAAAGCTTATATCAGCCATAGCCCAGTTTGAACTCCTCTGCCCAAATCTAATGGTGATTTTGTACTGAACTTGCTTGTATTTTTGTACAGAAACAACACTTGTTGGTGTCACAGTGGAAGTCCAGTTTGCCAAATTATGCAAACAGATACTAGCAACAGTAGCATAGCATGATTTTGATGAGAGCGGGTTAAGAATAGTATCGGTTTTGACGAGGGTCTTTCATGACAGATGTCAATTATGCTGAAAAGGCTGTCAGCCGAGAGGTTTTTATCATTGTTGGAGAGGTACATGTACGTGTATGTGAGTTACCGCATTTCGCCCACAAAAGTTGGAATGGGTTTGGATGGTCTGATTTATTGATAAGTGTTTGGCCTTTGTAGAATATCACTACTCATCTGTTGATACACCAATCTGAGCTGATGGTGAGATATGGACCTGTTCACAGTACGTGGTATGTAATAAATGGATTGTTAATTTTCTTTTCTTAAAAATGAAGAAACAATGTACATGGTAATGTGTGTAACCCTACTATTTTACTGCTTTTTAATTTCATGTACAATGTGTGTGACTAGATTTTTAAAAAAAAAAACTAATACCGATAAGTTTTAATAATACCGTAAGTCCCCGGCAGGAAGTCGCGGGGCTTATAGCTCAGGGTGGTTTATAAAGTGAGTACACAAGCCATGGCTTGTGGACTGAGTCATGTTTTCTCTGTCAATGAGCAGGGCGACTTTATAGGTGAATATGTTGATTAATTGATGTGGATGATCTGATTCATGTATAAGCCCTGGCGTTTAGGTGAGGGAAGCTTGTGAGTGAGGATGGCTTTAAGATGGGAAATGTTTGCAATGGGAAAATCCGCTATTCACTTATAAGCCCCGCGAGTTCCTGCCGGGGACTTACGGTATAACAAAAGCATTTTTTTCACTATCTAGGCTCTTCCCATATGAACGCTTCAATGGATGGCTAAGCAGTCGTTTGAAGAGGAGGAGCTGTCCGGAAGCTGCCCTGATCCAAACATATTTGGTAAGTGTAGAAGTTGTCTATGTGCTAATGTGTCTATGTGCTGAATACTTGGCTCGAGAAGAGACACTTCTGCTGAGAAATGATGCGGTTTAAGTAAATTGCAAATATTCCCATTTTCCATTCTCACCAACGAGTTTTTGTCTACTCTGTTTTTATATAAATACCTTAGAAGAGTTTAATATTCGCGGGACTCTAATATCGCGTATTCGCACTGGCCCTTGTGGCTCCTTGTGTAAGAAAAGACTACTCCGCAAAAATAAACTCGAGCGAACATATAAACTCGAAATTTAATAATGCCTAGCTGACATAAAACATAAAACCCCCAAAATAGCAAAATTAAACTCTAGTAGCGAATATTAACTCTTCTCCTCTAGTAGGGGTAAGCCCGACCTGACGAATATAGCCTACCCATTCACATATAATACATGTTCAACTATTTTGTAGCTCAATGAATGGTGTGCACGACAATGTTCTTATTCAGACATTGAATCTGGCAAGCCACGTATCACATACACCCATACTGCACTTCGACCAGCATCCGCAGACGTTGTCTGTAAAGTGAGAAGTCTTAACCACGGAGATATACCTGCTGATGATAACCTGTTTGTCGTAGACAAGGTCTGTGTGGATGGGAAGTGTACATACTTTGGAGGAAGTACCACCATAGTGCTCTGTGAGTCCGAATTTCTCCGTGTAGAAGATATAGTAGCAACGACCCCTCTGCCTGCAGATGTTTGCGAATCTCAGCACTATAGGTACATTGCCATATGTGCTCTTATGCAACCCATCAGGATGGAAGAACAGAGACGCAATGAGTTGTTCCATCATCTTGTTGGTTCCACTAATAAACGTGTTCACTTCATTGAAAAATTGAGCAAACCACTGGTGTATGTGAAAAGTGAAGAGAACTTGTACACCATCATTAATGTGAAGCCATAGACAATAATATAATGTATCTGCTGAGCGATATACTCATATGTTTTGTAAATATCGTGTTACAATTGTACAAATGGAAAGTTTTGTTTTTTGATCTCCATTCCACAGCCTAATTTACTAGTACTTACTAGGTAGTAGTCTATTTAGCTTACTTCTAATTATTTTTATCATGATGTAGGTGGAAAAAAGCATTTTTTTCATCAGGCAGGTTGATGAAGTTCTTATAGTTCGAAAACTATCATGATGACTCCTCATTTTGTATATATAAACATGACAGTGTGTTGTTTTTTGTTTATCAGCCTTGTTTTCTATTCGAAATTGGCAACAGGGCATGAGGTGTTGATGAGACCAATTTCCAATTTTTCCGATTACAATTTTTATCCTGTTCCTATACATACATACATACCTACGTACATATTTACATACATACATACATACAATAAACCTTTTGAAAAAGTATAGAATAAAATGTATCTGTTATAATAATTATGTAATTAATTTCACAATGTAACCTTATATTCCATATAGGGTTACGATAGAATAACCTTTTGACACAGTATAGAATTAATTTTATTTGTTAATACTTCTACAGTGTTTTCACACGGAAGCTATGAAAACAGGGTAGAACATCTTTTCCATCAGCGGGTGTAGGAGAAATATAAAATAATTATCAGTGTAAGCCATCATTTACCTCAGTACTTTGATAACCCGTTTCAATGCATCGCCTGTCAACAAAATATACCAAACAACGCTTTTGTTGGGTATGGTTATTGTCCTGTGCTGTGTGGTAACCTGTGTGGTAACCTGTGTGGTAACCTGTGTGGTAACCTGTGTGTCGTTGCACCTGAACATTGGATCCAACAATCCGAATGCTTTTTCATGAAATCACTTACTTACCTGCCAGTCATTTGCTGGTAATAACAGGACACACAGGTATGTTGTTTGATAAATCAAACAGCGAAATGTTTAGTAATAAATTGTTTGAGAATCAATGCGTTCTCTACAATAAATTCTAGTGTTTCACCATATAACCTTTTATTCCCCTTATATTCAATATAGAGTAGCGATAGACTAACCTTTTGACACAGTATAGAATAATTTTATAATTCTAAATTGTTTTCACACAGATACTATGAAAACTGTGCAGAACAACCGGATAAAAACCAGCTCAAAACCATCATTACCTGTTTCTTGATTGTGGTAAAAGACACAGACAAAATAAAATCTTACCATTGAATCCTGTTTTTCATTTTGCTAAGTTAGCCTCTTGTTCACTCATTCAATTTGACTTCCTAACCGTGAAATTAAAAACCTATCAAAACTCTAAACATCAATTATTTAATAACATCTCAACGCAACAAAGTCATTGGGTTTTAGTGTAGGTCTACTTCCTTGTTATTTGTGTTCTCCAAATACTTTTAACAAAGAATAACATCGTTTTTTATAGGAAAAAGTCTTCGAAATCATAAACGCAGCCAAATATAACACTGTCATTGTTTAATAATAAAAAATGAACCATGAGTGGATAAAATGACCAGAAATGTTCATCCGACTAAACAATATATATATACCATATACATTTAAAGGTATGTCAAATAATGCACATACATGTTTTGTGTATGAATAGATGCGTATATCCTTTGACAAATGCTTAGGTGTAGGCCTATCAAACTAGGAAAATATGGATATCAAGAAAATAATATCAAAAATAAATACATCTAAGAAACAAAGGGGTAGAACCAAAATGCCATCAATTTTAACTCACACTGATTTCGTACGTATACTTTTTTTGGCAAAACATGCCTTCATGACAGAACGTCATTCAGATTGTAAGTTAATATTTCACACACATTTATTTCCGGAAAGTGATTACGACTTCCTCTCTCAATAATCCCAGTGAGTTTGTAACAACATACACAGCACTGTTGATGAGTCTGACACATTGAAGCCAACTTCCCCTGTCAAAATAAATACAAAAATATAGCTTTGTGTGGCATCTGTGATGAAGTAAATATATTCAGAGACTGGAGCTTAATTATTGTATTGATTAAAACTCAAAACACTGAACAATTCATCTGTATGATACACAGGAAAAAAAGCTCCTATCCGGTTAAATATCGAAAATCAAACGATGTAAAAAGCAATATAGTAGATTTGTAGAAAATTATTTATAATATAAAAACTTCATAATTTAATTACAAAATAATGATAATGATATATATATATATAATAATAATAATTGTTAATGGTAATAATTATAATAATATACTAATAATAATAAGCTCGGACATTGAGGAAGGTGCAAGAGACAGACAACGCGTCTGGTAGACAACGTGTCTGGTGTACCCAGGGCTTTGAGACAAAGCTCGCCCCAGACCGGAAACCTGCCTTTGGCAGTCCAACAGGAAGATGATAAAAATGACAATATTTATACACAGCAGTAGATTAACTCTGTGGTGCTATTGAGTACTATATATAGTTAAAACCAACACCTAGATTGTTGCATAGAATTCTTGGCTATGGGATTCATGGTTATTCATCCAGTTGACTTCTCTATATAGAGCAGGGCATAAGTTAATTTCTATAGTCACAGTGATAGTCTAT